>ERZ779643.133-NODE-133-length-69960-cov-21.075102_pt1 | contig 69960 bp, 67 predicted proteins | sample MGYA00511564_ERZ779643 | MGnify/ENA primary metagenome ERZ779643 (study PRJEB29588, sample SAMEA2147114) | human gut metagenome | biome: human gut; feature: human-associated habitat; material: faeces | place: Denmark | collected 2008/2010 ...
ACAACAGTACAAGCCATAGTGTACATAGTGTTGTATGCTTTTTCACTTGCATTGTTAATAGCTTCTAAATATAATCCATTACTTTTTTGATTTTTAAAAACACATTCAATAGAACCAAAGCGATGAGAATAATTTTGAATAGCATGTTCAACATCTTTATTAGTTACAATAATCCAAGAATCTTTAGTATTTAAATATTTACTAATAACAATATTAGTTTTATATTTTGAATCATATAACTCAATATCTTTATGAACAATGGCATGATATTTATGAGAAGGTAAATCAGAAAGCCATTTCTAAATTTTATGACCTTCTTTTTTGTCATGAATGAAAATCTTAATATTTTTCTTAAGTCTTATACAATAAGTGTGCCCTAAGGATGCAATTGTACTTAAAATTTTTTCAGAATTAAACCAATGGTCAGCTAAAAATATTAAATCAAATGATTTATTGAATAAAGCAGAAACATGCTTAATTCCTTCAATGATTAAAGTTTCATTAAAGGCAATGGTACCACCTTTTTCAGTTGATATTTCTTTATTAATATATTCTTGTTTAAATGATTTAAACCAAATAGGAATACCTTGTTTACCAACTCTCATGGTAAACATGATAGTAACGTAATTATCATGAGAAAACATATGGTCAAAAGTAATATGAATTCTTTTGTCTTTGTGTTTTATCTTGTATTGAGAAATAACAAAAATGATTAAAGAGTTATAAAAATCTTCATGGTCAAATAGTTCATTATTAAAAAATCTACGAATTCTTCTTTGAATAGATTCTAATTGAATAAATGAAAATTCATTTTTTAAACATTTAGCTATATCTGAAGATACAACAGACTCAGAAGAAATCATACCGAATATAATTTCTGGAATGATATTTAATTGAGTTTTTCTTAAACTTGGAATATATTTTTTTTGAAAATTCGCGAAATTTATTTGTAATTTCTGTTTGTGTATTGTATAATTTAGTCATGGCAACTCCTTTTTATTTTATTGGATATTATTATTTTAACATTAGAGTTGCCATTTTTAAAGAGTTTTTAAGAGGATTTGGTATAACGTGATGGTTATATCAAATTTTTAGTTTATAAAAACTGTCCGTAGGTAAGAGAATAAATTAAGCATGTACAATTTAATCACTTGATTAAATGTGTCAACAAAAAATAGTTGACACATATATTTTTATATGGTAATATAGTTTTAGTTATTTAAAGGAGGAAAGAAAAATGGCTGTTAAATTAAGACTTAAAAGAATGGGTTCAAAACAAAGACCATTCTATCGTATTGTTGCTGCTGATGCAAGATTTCCAAGAGATGGAAGATTTATTGAAACAGTAGGTACATACAATCCAATTGCAAATCCAGCTGAAATTTCTATTAATAAAGAAGTAGCATTAAAATGGTTAGCAAATGGAGCACAACCAACAGATACAGTAAAAGCAATCTTCAAAAATGAAGGTATATTAAAAGCATTTAATGATGCAAAAAAAGGTAAATAATTATGAATATAGTAGAATATACTGAATATTTAGTTAAAAGTCTTGTGGAAGACCCTGAAATGATTAAAGTTGAAGAATTTATGGAAGATGAAACTAAAATAATTGAAGTAATGGTTCCAGAAGATCAAATGAAATATGTAATAGGTAAGGGTGGTAAAAATGCACATGCCCTAAGAACTTTGGTTTATGCCTATGCTTACATTCATAAAATGCATAAAATTAAATTAAATATTGAGGCATTTTAAATTAAGTAGAAATACTTAGTTTTTTTCTACAAAATGGAGGGTCAAATGGTTAATGCAATTAAACTAAGTGAAAATGAAGCAAATGAAATAATTGCAAAATATTTAAGAACAATTTCAAACATAGTTGATGCAAAATTAAATTCTAATATGTACGGATACACTATAACTGATACCCTTGATTGTCATGGTAAAAGCTTTAAAAGATTAAGAGAAATAAAACTTTTAGATTATATGAGTTTATTAAAGCTATCATTAAAAAGTGAAGGACATAATGTTGACATGATTAAACAAGTATCAGAAAAAAATGAAAATAATGAATATGAAACAATTTATATTTGCTATGTAGATTTATTAAAAAGAGGTAGATAGAGTTGAAAATATTATTTAAAAGTTTTCTAGCAGGAATAATGATTGCTATAGGTGGAACAGTATTTTTATCAATAGAAAATAAAGTTATTGGTGCATCACTATTTTCTATTGGTTTATTCGGAGTACTTATTTATAATTTAAATCTTTATACCGGAAAAATAGGTTATTTAATAACTAATTTTAATTTAAAATATATAAAAGAATTGATAATTACATTAATAGGTAACTTTATTGGTGCTTGTAGTGTTGGTTTTATTTTAAGATATACAAGAATTTATGATAATATTTATAAAAAATCTTTAATATTAGCAAATACTAAATTAAATGATAATATTTTAAGTATATTTATATTATCAATTTTCTGTGGATTATTAATGTACTATGCTGTAAATGGTTTTAAAAAACAAACAGATTTTGGTAAATATTTAGTGGTTTATTTAGGTGTTGCAGTATTCATACTTTGTGGATTTGAACACTGTATTGCTAATATGTATTATTTTTCTGTTGCGGACATCTGGTCACTTAAAACTCTAGGATACACTGGAATAATGGTTCTAGGTAACTCTTTAGGTAGTTTTATAATACCATTATGTAACTTAGTTATTAAAGAAAATTAATCTATATTTTTATTTTTTATAAATTCTGTGAGCATTTTAGTTAGTGCTCTTTTTTCTATTCTAGAAACATAGCTTCTTGAAATTTTAAGATCATCAGCAATTTCTTTTTGAGTCATATCTTTAATATTATTAAGTCCATATCTTTTAATAATAATTTCTTTTTCTCTTTTATTTAATAATTTCAAATATTTTTCTAATAAAGAAATATTGTTTTTTAAATCAAGTTCTAAAAATAAATCAACATCTTTATCTTTTATAACATCAATTAAATTAATTTCATTTCCTTCTTTATCGTGTCCAATAGCATCGTTTAAAGATACTGTAGGTCCAATCTTCTTTTGACTTCTAAAGTACATTAAAATTTCATTTTGAATACATCTTGCTGCATAAGTGGTAATTTTAGTTTTTTTGTTATTTTTATATGTATCAATTCCTTTAATTAACCCAATTGTACCAATACTTATTAAGTCGTCAGTATCAACATCTTTAACATCAAATCGTTTTACAATATGAGCAACTAATCTTAAATTATGTTCAATTAATTTATTTCTAGCATCAATATCTCCTTCTAACATTTTGTTAATACATTTTTCTTCTTCCTCACTTGATAAAGGCTCAGGAAAAACATTATTTGAGTAAGAACCTGTAAAAAATAACATATCTTTTAAAATATTTAAAAAATTTAAAAACATAATAACTCCTTCTTTATAAAAATTATATACAAAATTTAATGATTTTATGTTATAATAAGCTAATCGGGGGAATGTTTTATGGATTTTGATACTATTATAAAAAATATTGAACAAAAAATAGAGACAGGTACGATGAAACTTGAATATATTAATCAAGTTTTAAAAGAAAATAAAATTGAAGATACGTTTACATTTATAAAAACTTTAATAGATAAAAGTACTATAATAAGTAATTACTTATCTAAGTTTTTACATGGTAAAACTAAATATAATGAAGATGATATTTATAATACTTTCGGAGAAACAAATGGAGATATCTTATTTTGTTATGCATCACTAAAAAATTTAATAGTTGAAGATGACTTAGACTATTCTTATGGAGATTCAAAAGACCTTTATTCTGAAGCCTTATTTTTCAGTGAAATTAGAGATATTCCTATTATGGATAAAAATGTAACAAATAATTATATAGCTAATTTTCAAAAATATAAAAAGTTATATGAAGAAAGCAAAAATCTAGAAGAAAAAGCTATATATGAAAGAAAATATATCTTTTATCAAAATCAAGTTATTGAAGGAAATATACGCCTTATCATAAGCATAGCAAATAAGAAAACACGCTATGGTTTAGAATTAAATGAATTAATTAATGAAGGAACATTTGGAATGATTAAAGCTATGGAAAGATTTGATGCATCTTTAGGCTTTGCGTTTTCTACTTATGCTACTTGTTGGCTTAGACAAAGTATTAGTAGAGCTATTGAAGAAAAGGGAAGAACTATTAGAATTCCATCTGCTCAATATCAAGTTTATAATAAATATTTAACTGCAGTAAAAACTTTATCTTTAAAATTAAATCGTGAACCATCTTTAGAAGAACTTGCAGATTATCTAGAAATGGATTTAAAAAAATTAACTCATCTAGTTGTAAGTTTTTCAGAAAATCCTTCTTTAGATGCTACCCCAAAAGATGAAAATGAAAAAGACCAAGAAAATATGTTTAACTTCTTAAAAAGTGGTGAATTTGAAGATAGAGTAGTTGATAATATAACAATAAATCATTTATTATCAGGTTTAACAGAAAAAGAAAGATATATAATAACACTAAGATATTTTAATAATTATACATTAGAACAAGTCGGAGATATACTTGGAGTAACCAGAGAAAGAATCCGTCAAAAAGAAAAGAAAATATTAAGTAAAATGTATGAAATATCTAAAACTACTAAAAAATCATTATTAGAATATTTAAATATTTCAAACACTGAAATATTTAAAATAGTAGCTACATTAGATAATCATTCTAAAGTTCTTCTTCATAAAGAATTTGGTTATGGGTTAAATAAAAAAGTAGTCCAAAAGAAGTTCAGTGAACCAGAAATTAGAAAAATATTAGATGAAATAATGGAAGAATATCGAAAAAGTCAAAATGAAAGAAAAAGTCCAATACTATTTACTTTAGAAGAATTATTAAATGGTTATCCAAAGGGAAGTATGGAGTATGATGAAACTAACAAAAGAATTAAAATTCTCTGGGAAGAACAAGATAAAGATACATTTATATATAAATTAATGTTCAGAGCTTTTGGTTTTGATGGAACAAAGCTTTATAATAAAGATGACTTTACTCCTGGGGAAAATAATTTGATATTTAATAAAATTGAAAGATTTAGATTTAATTTAAGATGCTGGCCAAAACATGTAGATAATTCTAAAACATTAGAAGATTTATTAAATAAAGCCCCTAATAAAGAAGAACATGATGAAATAAATAAAAGAATAGCTTATCTTTGGCAAGAACAAGATAAAACAACTTTAATTTATTCTATTATGATAAAAGCCTTCGGTATTGATGGAAAAGGTAAATATAATGCCGAAAAATTAACATCTAGAGAAAGAAATGCATTAGATAATAGATTAAATAATTGGTCAACCAAATTATTAAAAGCAAATTTCTGGCCAAAAGAAAAAAGTAATGCTAATAGTTATGAAGGTAAATACCTTTGGGAATTATTACATGTTACCAAAGAAGAGTTATTTATAATTGCCAAATCTTTAAATAGAAATGCTAAATTTTATCAAGTGCTAGTTAAATGTTTTGGACCAACTTTTGAAGATGCAATAAAGCTAAAGGATATTAGTGAAAATGATTTAAAGCTTTTATATGCTAATATACCTAAAATGCGTAAGAAAATAAATGAACCAACACCATACTTACGTAAAACTTTAAAAGAAATATTAGGTTTTGAAGTACCATATGCTCTAAAAGAAGATTACTTACTAGCAAAGACTTTTGGTCCTAATCTAGATGAACCATATCTAAATACACTTAATGTATCAGATACAAGAAAATTAACAGTTTTATTAAAAGAAATACAAACAAAATATAAATCAACCAAAATAACTAAAGAAGAACCAGAAAAAGTTGTAAGTCCAGAAGAAATATTGTTAATAAATATTGCTAACATGATGTCAGATGATGTAAAAGAACCATTTATGTTATACTTTGGTTTGATAGATGGCGATAGATATAAGGTTGAAGATATAGCATTAAAATTAAATTGTAATCTTTGTAAAGTAAAAATGAAAATTCAAGAAGGAATAAATTTTGTAAAAGATATTTTAAAAACATATGAAGATAATTTTGATGAAAATTTTGTAAGAACAGAAGAAATTTTAAAGCGTTTAAGATAAATTCATGATATACTATATATAAGGTGATACATTTATGGTAAAAAAATTAATTTTAGTAGATGGTAATAATTTAATGTTTAGAAGTTATTATGCAACAGCTTATACAGGAAATATGATGAAAAATTCAAAAGGTGTTCCAACGAATGCCTTATTTGGATTTGTTTCTATGATTAATAAAATAATTGCAGAAGAAAAACCATCATATATGGCTGTTGCTTTTGATATTGGAAAAAACTTTCGTAAAGAAGAATATGATTTTTATAAAGAAGGAAGAATAGATACACCGGAAGAATTAAAAATACAAATGCCTATAGCTCGTGATATTTTAGATAAAATGGGTATTAAGCATTTTGAACTTGCTCCATATGAAGCTGATGATATTGTTGGTACAATTGTAAAAATGACTGAAAGCAACAAAGATTTTGCTTCAGTTATAGTATCTAGTGATAAAGATTTACTTCAACTTATCAGTGATGAAACAGAAGTAAAATTATTAAAACAAACTGGATTTATTAGATATAATCATGAAACATTTGTGGCTGATTATGGAATTGAACCAATAAGAATGATTGATTTAAAAGCTTTAATGGGAGATTCATCAGACAATATCCCTGGAGTTAAAGGTATCGGAGAAAAAACTGCATTAAAACTTTTACAAGAATATAAATCACTAGAAAATTTATATGATAATATAGATAGTGTAACAGGAAAAACAAAAGAAAAGCTAGTGGCAGATAAAGAAATGGCATTTATAAGCAAAAAAATAGCAACTATTTATAGAGATGTTCCTTTAAATATTATTCTTGAAGATTTAAAATATGAAAATAAAATAACTGATGATTTAATAAATCTTTTTAAAGATTTAGAATTTTTCTCATTCTTAAAAAATATGACAACTACTAAAAAAGAAGAAACATTAGAATATGAAACTATTTCTGATATTAATCCATCTACTTTAAGTGATGAAGTTGCTATAGAGCTAATACTTGATAATGAAAACTATCATATTGCTAATATTATTGCCATGTCTATTAGTGATACTACAAAAAATTATTATGTAGAAAAAGAAAATGTATTAAAAATACTTGATAAAATTAAAGATAAAAAGATAATTTGTTATGATGCAAAAAAAATAATATGTAATACCAAAATAAAAATTAATTGTATTGATGATATTATGATTATGGCTTATTTACTTAATTTAAATATTAAAGATGACCTAGCTTATTTAGCTAATCAAAATAATGAAGACTATAAATATTATGATAATATGAAAAAAGAAAAGTTTATAAATATAGAACAAGACTTAGTTAAAAGAAGTAGATTTATATTTGATATTAAAAATAGTTATACTAAAAAGTTAGAAGAAACAAATTCATATAGTTTATATCGAAATATTGAAATGCCTTTGTTATATGTTTTGGCAGACATGGAAACAACTGGTATTATATGTAATAATGATGTTTTAAAAGATATGTCTTTAGAACTTGAAGTAAAATTAGATTTGCTAACAAATGAAATTTATAATTTAGCTGGAGAAACTTTTAATATTGGTAGTCCAAAACAACTGGGTGAAATATTATTTGAAAAACTAGAAATAGCTAAGGGTAAGAAAAATAAAACAGGATATAAAACTGATGTTAAAGTTTTAGAAAAGCTAGTTGATAAACATCCAATTGTGGAAAAAATTTTAGAATATCGTAACCTTGCTAAGTTAAAAAGTACATATATTGAAGGATTAGGTAACTACATTTTAAGTGATGGTAAAATTCATACAATTTATAAACAAACTTTAACAAGAACAGGAAGGTTATCATCAACAGAACCGAATTTACAAAATATACCTGTGCGTGAAGAACTTGGAAGAAAAATAAGAAAAGCTTTCTTGCCTAGTAATGATGTCCTTTTAAGTGCTGATTATAGTCAAGTTGAACTAAGGGTTATGGCATCTTTATCTAAATGTCCAAGTTTAATTGAAGCTTTCAATAATGATGAAGATATTCATACCCATGTAGCTGGTGAAGTATTCGGGGTACCTGAAGAAGCTGTAACAAAAACAATGCGCCGTTGTGCCAAAGCTGTAATTTTTGGTATCATCTATGGTATAAGTGGTTTTGGTCTTGGAGAAAATCTTCATATTTCTAAAAAAGATGCTGATGAATTCATTAATAAGTTCCATATTCTTTATCCAGAGGTTAAAGCTTATACTGATACAAAAATTGCTGAAGCCAAAGAAACTGGATGTGTTACAACGCTATTTGGTCGCAAAAGAGTTATTGAAGAAATAAATAATCCTAACTATTTAATTCGCCAAATGGGTGAACGTATGGCTATGAATACTCCAATTCAAGGTACGAGTGCAGACATTATGAAAATGGCTATGATTAATGTTTATAATAGATTTATTAAAGATGGTATAACTAGTAAAATTCTTCTTCAAGTTCATGATGAAATAATTGTTGATTGTAAAAATAGTGAACTTGAAAAAATAAAACAAATTGTTAAAGAAGAAATGGAAGGAGTATATAAATTAGATGTGCCACTAAAAGTTGAAATAGATACAGGCATAAATTGGTATGAGGCAAAGTGAGGTAAGTAAAATGCCAGAAATAGCAGAAGTAGAAACAGTAAGAAATACTTTAAAAAGAATGATTTTAAATAAAAAAATAGTTGATGTAAAAATTATTTATCCTAAAATAATTGAAAGTGATATAAATGATTTTAAAAAAATACTTGTAGGAAGAAAATTTATAGATATTGATAGAATTGGTAAATGGTTAATGTTTGACCTTGGAGATTACTATCTACTTAGTCACTTAAGGATGGAAGGAAAATATTTTGTTAAAAATAGTAGTGAGGAAATCGTAAAACATGAACATATAATTATTACTTTTGAAGATTTTACAGATTTAAGATATCATGATACTAGGAAGTTTGGAAGAATGAACTTAGTTAAAAAAAGTGAAATAGATAAAGTTGAAGCTATAAAAAAACAAGGTATTGAAGCTAATAGCAAAGATTTAAATGAACATTACTTATATGAACATATACATAATAAAAAAATACCTATAAAAACGTTATTGTTAGACCAAACAATAATAAGTGGTCTAGGAAATATTTATGCAAATGAAGTATTATTTGCATCAGGTATAAATCCCACAAGATTAGGTTGTGATATTTCTTTAGATGAATGTAAAAATATTGTAGCATCATCCATAAAAATAATAAATGAAGCTATCAAAAATGGAGGAACAACTATTAAAAGTTATACTTCATCACTCGGTGTAACGGGAAGATTTCAAAGTCATTTAATGGTTCATAAAAAAGAAAAAGAACCATGTAAAAAATGTCATACATTAATTGAAAATATAAAAATTGGTGGAAGAAGTACTTATTTCTGTCCAAAATGTCAAAAATAATTATTAATAAATATTAAAATTTTTATAAAAAGTTAAATTTTTCTTTTTAAATTATGTATTTTGTGGTATTATATTATAAAGATAGGGTGATTAGTGATGGAAAATTTAGAACCATTGTTGAAAGAAAAAGAAGATAAGTTTTATTTTGTAAATGAAGAAAAACCGAAAAAAAATAAAAATAAGATAGAAATAATTGTTACTTCTATTGTGAGTGCTATCGTTTTATGGTTAATGTGGTATAGTTTATATCCATTTTATGTAGGTTTTGTAAACTATGATGATGGACATAAAACTGAAGAAGTAGTAAAAAATGAAGAAGAAATAAATGTTAATTCTGCACTTATAAATGAATTAATAAGTTATTTTGATGTTACAAATGATAATGAATTATCAAATCTTTTAGCTATTTATAGTAGTAATGAAATAACTAGTAATGCTGTATCTTCTGAACAAAAACTAATGGTTGTCTTTAAATCCCTTGGGGTTACATGTAGTGGTAATGAAGTAGTTAAAGGTTTAGAAGAAATTAAAAGTGAAGCTAGAAAAATATTTAATGATGATACATTTGCTGAAGACTTAAATATTTCTTTAGATGGATATAGTATTACATATAATGAAATAAATAATAATTATACAATTAAATTAAATAGTTGCCCTGCCAGTGAAGATTTTATAGTTAAAAGTGTAGTTAAAGCTACGAGTACAGATGATGAAATATATATTTATCAAGCATTTGGATATTTTGTAAAGGGGCCAGAAAATAAATATTTTGTTTATGATAGTGCATTAAAAACAAATCAAATCGGTGAATTTATTGATGAAGCAGGTAACAAAGAATTTAATCAATTTGAAAAGTTAAAACAATTTAAATGGACATTTAAAAAGAGTAGTGATAACAATTATTATTTTGTATCAGTTACTCCAGTTATTTGATTAAATAAAAGTTTAAGATTATTTAAATAGATTAGTTTATTAGAACTATCTATTTTTTTTATTTTACCATAATATTCATAATTATAACCATTTTTAAAATAAGTAATATAAACTTTTTGTTCTGTATAATAAGCATCAATTATTGCATCTTCAATTGTTTTAATTTCATCATCACTCATTATTGGTCTAGTTACTTTTGTTTTTTCTTTCATTAAAGAATAAAGAATATCTTTACTAGCAACAACAGAATTAAATGGCATCCATTTTATCATACCTCTATCTTTATTCATGATGACCTCCAATTTTCTTATTTCTCTCAATAGCAGTGGAGTCTGGTAAAAGACTACTTGCTTTAACAATACTATTTTTACCAAATCTTGCTTTTATCTCATCAATTGCAGTATTTACTTTTACTTCATTATTCTTTTCTTCAATTGAATCAAATAAATTAAGTTGAACGCCACTTTTTTTAGTAAGACCCCCACAAGAAATACTTACTTTTCTAATTGGTAAATTATTATAATATCTATCAAATATTAAAAAACAAATATTAGTAATTTCTTTAGATGAATCTGTCGGTGTATCAAGTTTTATAGAATGATAAAAACCTCCGTGAACATCTTTAGAATACCCAATTCCAAAACCAATAACACGAGATTCTTTACCACTTGCACGCATTCTTGCTGTTAAAACATCAACCATTTCTGCTATGATGAGTTTTACATTTGTTTCATTATAATCTTTAAATAAAACTTGTGAATGACTATATGATTTATCTTTAGGACTTACTTTAAAATCGCTTATTCTGCTTGTATCAATTCCATTCGCATGGTTCCAAAGTTCAAGCCCCATAACACCGAATTTATCTTTTAAAACATTTTTATTATAATGAGCAAGTTCACGAATAGTATAAATATTTAAATTATTTAAATTCTTTTCCATCCTAGGCCCAATTCCCCACATTTTAGATAATGGTGTAATCGGCCATAGTTTTTCAGGTATATCTTCATATGTCCATTTAGCAATACCATTTTTATATTTTTTAGCTTCTGTATCCATCGCTACTTTAGCAAGAAGTAGGTTAGGACCAATCCCACATGTAGCAGTAAGACCTGTCTTTCTTTCTATTGTTTTAAGTATTTCTTCTGCTAGTTCATAATCAGTTTTTTTATATAATTTTAAGTAATCAGTTACATCTAAAAAACATTCATCAACAGAATAAATATGTAAATCTTCCGGTGCTACATAATCAAGATAAATATTAACAACTTCTTTACTTTTTTCAATATATAACTTCATCCTTGGTGGTACAATTTCATACTTTATATTCGGAGGAATATCAAAAAGTCTTACTCTAGAAGGAACACCTTGCTTTTTTAATGCTGGAGTTACCGCTAAAGTTATTGCTCCATTTCCTTGCTTTTTATTAGCTACCACAAGGGGTACTTTAAATGGGTCAAGTCCACGATCTATACATTCACATGATGCAAAAAAACTCTTTAAATCAATACACATTATATTTCTTTTTATGTATAATTCTTCCATAGTACACCTCCAAACATTTGTTTCTAAATATATTATAGATTATTATGATTAATTAATCAATTCCTAAATTTGGTAATTTTATTATAAAATAAAAATATATCTATATCAATTATTAATAATCAAAATTAAGGTTTTTGTGGTATAATTAATTTATATTGATGGAGGAAATTATGAAGTACAAATACACAGATGTCATAAATTGTTGGCAAAAACAAGATATTAATTCTAAAGAAAAGCTAGAAAACGTATTAGACAATTTTAAAATTTTATTTGCTTATAACTCTGGAGCAATTGAAAATGAAGAAATAACATATCATGATACTAGAGAAATATTTGAAAACGGTAAAATAATTGGTTTTACAGGAAACTTAAGAACCCTTTTTGAAATAAGTAATCAAAAAGATTGTTATAATTATTTATTAGATAAAATAGTTAATAAAGAACCATTAAGTGAAAATTTAATTAAAAAAATTCATGAGCTATTAACTAAAGGAACATATGATGAAAGAAGATATAATATAAATAATGAAAGGCCTGGAGAATATAAAAAACATGATTATATAACAGGTATTCATGAAGTCGGAGCTAAAAGTGAAGATGTATCTAGAGAAATTAAATCATTAATTGAAGAAGTAAATAATATCAACAATAAAGATGAAGAAACTATTATTAAAATCGCAACATATTTTCATAATGTTTTTGAGAGTATTCATCCTTTTGCAGATGGAAATGGCAGAGTAGGTAGAACTTTAGTAAATTATATACTTATGATAAATAACTTACCACCGATAATTATTTATGATGAAGACAAAAAATACTATTATATGGCCTTAGAAAAATATGATAGAGAAGAAGATATAAAATCAATGATGGAGTTTTTTAAGTATGAAATGGAAAAAACTTGGGAAAAGACAATTGATAAAATAAGTAATGGTGGTGAAGAAATATGATAATTGGTTCACATGTTTCTTTTGGAAGTAATCAACTTTTAGGTAGTGCTAAAGAAGCTGCAAGTTATGGTGCTAGTACATTTATGTTTTACACCGGAGCACCTCAAAATACTATAAGAAAAGAAATTGATGAAAATTTAACTAATGAAGCATTAAAATACATGCAAGCTAGTGGCATAAACATTGAAAATGTTGTCTGTCATGCACCTTATATAATTAATTTAGCTAATCGCGAAAATGAAGCAGCTTGGAACTTTTCCTGTTCATTTTTAAAACAAGAAATTTCTAGAATAAGTAAAATGCATGTAAATTATATTGTTGTTCATCCTGGAAATAGTTTAAAAATGGATAGAAATGTAGCTTTAGATAATATTGCCAGTGCTATTAATTTGATAATTGATGAGGATACAAAACCTATGATTTTACTTGAAACAATGGCAGGAAAAGGAACAGAATGTGGTATAAATATTGATGAAATAAAAGAAATGTTAGATAAAATTATTTTAAAAGAAAAAGTTGGAGTATGTTTAGATACGTGTCATTTAAATGACTCTGGTGTTGATATAAGCAAATTCAATACTTATTTAGATGAATTTAATGAAAAAATTGGTTTAGATAAAATAAAATGTATTCATTTAAATGATAGTAAGAATATTTTAGGTTCCAATAAAGATAGACATGAAAATATTGGTTATGGCACAATTGGATTTGAAACTTTAATAAATGTTGCATATTTAGAATGTTTTAAAAATATTCCTAAGATATTAGAAACTCCATATATTGAAGGTAATCCTCCATATAAATTTGAAATAGAAATGATTAAAAATAAAGTATTTAATGAACATTTACAAGAAGATGTAAGTAAATATTATATAAAATAGAAGAACTTTGGTTCTTCTATTTTAATGTATTAAACTTTTGATAATATTCGTTAAATACTTGTTTAACTTTTATGAAGTTTTCTGCTTTATAATGATTTTTATATCTATCAATATCAAATATACTTGGATTTTTCAAAATATCTTTCCAATTCTTCTTAATAAAATCATAAGTAAAATTTACTTCTTCTTCACTAAAGTTAGCACCCTTATTTAAAGAAAAATTTCTTACATCTTCCCTAGTTAACCTATTTATATAAGCTCCGATTATATTAAACATTGCAATCACCTTAATATATTGTATGAAATTTATTAAAAAAGGAATACTAAATACTATGAAAAAGTATATAAGTTTTGCATTAATTATTGTATTATTTATAATATTTGGTATTAGATTAAGTATAATTTTATCTAATAATTCTTTTTATGAAAAAAAGTTAATAGAAAAAACAAATATATATGTAAATGGTATTAGTGCACCAAGAGGAAGAATTCTTGATACAAATGGAAAAGTTTTAGTAGATAATATCGGAGTAAAAACAATTTATTATAATAAAATAAAAGGTATAAAAACGAGTGAAGAGTTAAAAATAGCAGAATTTTTAGAAGACATATTAGAGGTAAAAGAAGCAAGTGTTGATGAATTAAAAAAATATTATTTAATAACTAATGATAATGGAAAAAATCTAATAACTAAAGAAGAATACCGATTGCTTGAAGAAAGAAAATTAAATAAAGATGACATAAATAAAATGAAATTAGAAAGAATAACTGATGATTTAATAGATTATGATACTAAAACAAAAAGAGTAGCTCACATTTATTATTTAATGAATAATGGTTATGTTTATGGCAAAAAAGAAATAGCTAAAAATGTAAGTGAGAGTGAGTATGCTAAAATAGTTGAAAGTAATATTCCTGGTGTAACGGGAGAATTATCTTGGGAAAGAGTTTATTTATATGGGGATACATTAAAAAATATTTTTGGAAGTGTAGGAAGTATTACAAAAGAAGAAAAAGATAATTATTTAAATAATGGTTATGAACTAACTGATTTAGTGGGTATAAGTTATTTAGAAAAAGAATATGAAGAATATTTAAAAGGTAAAAAAGCAAGATATAAAGTTAATAAAGATTATACTTTAAGTAAAATAGAGGAAGAAGAAAAAGGTAATGATTTAGTTTTATCAATTGATATAGATATGCAAGAAAGAATTGAAGAAATATTAAAAGATAAGATTAAGTTAGGTAAAAAATATGGAAATACAGAATATTATAAAGATAGTTATGCTATAGTTAGTAATCCTTTAAATGGAAGTATTCTTGCAATTGGGGGCATTAGACTTAATAATGATAATACTTTTAGTGATATAAGCTTAAATACAATTAATAAGTCTTACACTATAGGAAGTGCTGTAAAAGGAGCAACTATTGGGGTAGGTTATAAATATAACTTAATTACTCCAGGGGCTTATATTAATGATTCTTGTGTTAAACTTTATTTTGTACCTGAAAAATGTAGTTTTAAAAGATTAGGTAAAGTAAATGATTTAACCTCTTTAGCTAATTCATCAAATTATTATCAATATATGATTGCTATTAAACTTACAGGAAATACTTATAAACCAAATATGAAATTAAATGCTACGAAAGAACATTTTGATACTTATAGAAATATGCTTGCAAGCTTTGGCTTAGGAGTTAAAACAGGAATTGATTTACCTGGAGAACAAACTGGTATTATTGGTAAAACTATAGCAGATGATTTACTTTTGAACCTTGCAATTGGTCAATATGATACTTACACTCCAGTAGAAGTTATGCAATATATAAATAGTGTTGCTAGTGGTAAAAGAATGTCTTTAAGTTTAATGAAAGAAATAAGGAATAAAGATAAAACTATTTTAAAAAATGAGATAAATGTTTTAAATAATGTTGATTTAAATTCTGAAAGTTTAAATAGAATTAAGGAAGGTATGAAACTTGTTTTAAGTGAAGGTACTGGTAAGTTTTATGTCCCTCAAGGGCTTAATTTTGCAGGTAAAACAGGAACTAGTGAGTCTTTCTTAGATACAAATAATGATGGTAAAGTTGATACTGCTACTATTTCATCAACATTCACAGGTTTTTATCCAGCTGAAGACCCTAAATTTAGTTTGGTAGTTATTACTCCGAATGTTTCACATAAAGAAGGAAAGACTGATGCTTTTTATTTCGGAGCCAGTAAGATAACTAAAGATATAGTTACATATTTAAATGAGAATTATAATTAAAAAAGCACTATTTACACAAATGTGTTAAAATAGTGCTTTTTTTTTTTTTTTTTTCGGTTAAAATGGGTATGTAAAATAAAATATCTATGCGTGATATTGTTAAGGAGATGGATAAAAATGAAGAAAAAGTACGCTATATTTACAGTAATAATATTTATATTACTTGTAACAATTTTTACATATTTTAGTACTTTAAAACAAAATAATATTTATAAAGAAGAAAGTATTAAATCAACAAAAATAACTAAAGGAATATCTATGATGCTTGAACAAAATTCGGGAGCTGGTGATTATAAACTAGTTACACAAAGTGGATGGCCAACGGACGGTTACATTCTTAATACAGAATTATCCAGATGTGAAAATGGTTCAACATTAAATTGGGATGATACGAAGAAAGTAGTTATTGTATCAGGTAATTTATCAGATAAATGTTATGTTTATTTTGATAAAGTATTTACTTTAGCTAGCTATGTAATATCACAATATACAGGAACACAAGGCGCAAACAATATTTACTATCATAATTCAAGTCTGTCTAATGGAGCCGGAGATAATAGCTATAGATATGCCGGAGGAGACTATGTATTAACAGAAAAAGCAACAACAGTTGGAATGAAATCATTAACATCTAGTTCAAATACAGCAACAGATGGAATAACAAATTTTTATTGTGATGGAGAAAGACTATATTTACACGACTATAATTTATACGAATACTGTGATACTAATTCGAGTACATATTATTTTACATTACAATATGATACATCTAATACACAATATCAAACATATAATGAAGCCTTAGAAAAAGCGGTATCAGATGGTTATTTAACTAAAGATAATGTTAAGAATTTTGTGTGTTTTGGAAGTAATATAAGTCCATGCCCAGTGGAAAATCTATACAGAGTAATAGGTGTCATAGATAACAAAGTAAAATTAATAAAATATGATTATGCAACAAGTGCATTGCTCGGTGAAGATGGTGCTTTTAACGAAACGTATACTTTAGCAGACACCGGAACAGAACCAATGTACAGAGGTAGTTTGACAACCTTAGATCATTATTATTGGAATAATGATACTGGCACAAATACGTGGAGTGAAAGTGATTTAAATAAAATAAATTTAAATACAAATTTCATAAATAATATAGGAAGTGCATGGGCAAATAAGATAGCTACAACAACATGGAAAGTAGGAGGAAATACATATGCAAATATAAAAGATGTAGTACCAGCAACCGCATATCAAAATGAGGTAGTAAATCCAACCTCAGGAAGTTACTCAACAACAGGAGAAACAACATATGAAGCAAAAATAGGCTTGATGTATGTGAGTGACTATGGATTTGCAGCTAGCTCAAGTGCATGGACAACTACGCTATATAATTATGATGGATATGATGATAATAATGTTGCGATTAAGGATACAAATTGGATGTTTATTGGTAGTGATATTTGGACTATTTCCCGTATAGCGGAAATTTCAGACAGAGTATTCTATGTGGAATCTATTGGCTTTAAAACAGAAGGAACACATGGTGATATTTCAGGTATCCCTGTGAACAACAATGGTGGCAGCGGTGTAAATGTTGTTTTCTTCCTTAATTCATTTGTAACTTATGTCTCTGGCTCTGGTACTATGAGTGACCCAATAATCATTGATTAAAAATAAAAACACTATCCTAGTAGTCAAAAAAACACTACTAGGTTTTATAAATATTGTAATAAAAGTAGGAAATTTTAAACAAATAACTAAAAAATTATCTAAATTAGTTGAAAAATGCTAGAATTTTGGTATAATTAATAGAGATTATTTAAGTGAGGAGGAAAAATTATGGCAAAAAAAGAAAATCGTAGTGAAGTTACTATGAGATGTTCTGTTTGTGGTTTTGAATTACGCCCAGTTAGTAAAAATAAAAAGAATACTCCAGACCGTCTTGAATTAAATAGATACTGCCCAAAATGTAGAAAGACAGTAACTGCTAAAGAAAAAAAATAATAGAAAAGAGGATTAAATATGGACATTAATATTAATGATATCAAAAATGGTATGACAATTATCATGGATGGTAATTTATATACTATTGTTGAATTTCAACACGTAAAACCTGGAAAAGGACCTGCTTTTGTTAGAATTAAAAGAAGAAATTTAAGAACTGGAGCAGTTACTGAAGATACATTTAATACCAATATTAAAATAACTAAAGCTCATATTGAAAAAGTAAAAGCTGGTTATTTATATCAAATGGGAGACACTTATGTGTTCATGAACAATTCTACATATGAACAAATTGAACTTCCTGCATCAGTTCTAGGTGATAATGTTAATTTCATTAAAGAAGGATTAGAAATTGATATTGATAATTATGATGGAGAAATAATTGGTATTACATTACCTGAAAAAGTTGAATATGAAGTTATAGAAACAGAACCAGCAGTTAAAGGTAATACTGCAACTAATGCAAGTAAAGATGCTAAAATTGAAACTGGTTATGTAGTAAAAGTTCCATTATTTATTAATGAAGGAGAAAAAATTATTATTTCAACTAAAGATGGAAAATATTCTGGAAGAGCATAAGCTCTTTTTTCTTTGGAGTTTTGCATAAAATTTCAATAACTACATACAAATATAATATGAAAAAGATAGATATTAAAAAATTATTATTTTATATTTTAATTCCTTTAATAAGTGGAGCAGTTGTAGGAATTATAACTAGTGGTGACATGAAGTCTTATCATGGATTTGTTCCAGGTTGGATATTTCCTGTTGTATGGAGTATTCTTTATATTTTAATGGGAATTTCAAGTTATTTAGTTAAGGATAATGAAGAAGACATAAATATTTATAAAACAAATTTAGTTGTAAACTTAGCTTGGACATTTATATTTTTTACATTTAATATGAAGATTTTAGCATTTTTATGGATTTTATTATTAATTGTAATTGTGATTTATATGATATATAAATTTTTCAAAGTTAATAAACTTGCAGCATATTTACAAATTCCATATTTAATATGGTTATTATTTGCAAGTATCCTAAATTTACTTGAAATATTATAAAAATAATCTGTGTATTTGACTAGCCATTAAGAAAGATAATTCATAAGATACATTAGAAAGGAATGTTTTAAATGAATTATTTTAATGAAAGTTTCAAAGAAGAAACAGAAATGAAAAAAAGTTATGATAAAACTAAAATGGGGACTGAAGCATATGTAGCTGGGGGAGCTGGAGATTATGGCATGATGAACGCTATGCCTGGATGTGTTCAAAATCCAATTTATGAATGTCCTCAAGAAAGAGTATGTCATAGATATATTTGTCATGAAGTACCTCACATTATGCCTTGTAATACAAGAATAATAAATCATCATGTTTATAGACATACATTTACACCAGAATATACTTGCTGTGAAGAAAATGTTTGTGAAAACGTTTTTGGACCTAGATGTTGTTAAATAAACACAATAAAAGTTGCAGATTTTGCAACTTTTATTGTGCCTTTTTTTTAACTTTTTTACCCCAAAAATCCTTCTAGATAGTCATTTTTATGTAAAAATCATCAATTTTTAATAGAAATTTAACCTCTTCGACAAAAAACAACAAATATCTTAAGACAAATGTGCTAGGATAGAACTTGTTTGTTTCAGGGGGAGGTGATTTTCATGACAGAAACAAAAGATTTTATCTGGCTAACCAGTGATTTCGTATTTAAACACATATTTAGTAATAAAAGGATTATTAAAGACTTTTATTACTCATATTTAAAATACATTAACTCAGATTTAACTATTTCAAATATTAGAGTTACTAAACAAAAATATATTCAGAACAATAACATAAAATTACATGATTATTACTTGGATATAGTTATATTATTATCTGATGGAGAACTAGTAAATATTGAAATGTATAACAACTTCGGTGAAACTGAATGTAAAAAAAGTTTAGCATATGCATCTTATATTTATTCGCATCAACTAAGAAAAAATAATCCTTATAAAAGACTTAAAAAGGTAACAAGCTTTAATATTATGAATGGCAATTACAAATTAAGTAATAACGAAATTATAAATAAGTACGAATTAATAAATGTTATAAGCCATGAAAAAATATTAAATGAAAGCATAGAAATGTTGCTAATAAGACTTGACATTTTAGATAAAATATCTTATTCTAAAAGTGAAGAGAGATTTATAAGATGGTGCAGATTGATAAATGCTAAGACACGTGAAGAGATAATGGAAATAGCCAAAGGAGATGAATTGATGATGAGTACGGTTGAAATGGTAGATAACTTTATAAATGACCCAGAAGTGATAAGCATATTTCATGATGACTCATGGAAAGTAGTTTCAGCAGAACAACGAGGTGAAGAAAGAGGTGCTAAAAACAGTCTTTTAAAAACTGCTAAAAATATGTTAAAAGAAAACTGCAATCCAGAGTTTATAAGTAGAGTAACAAACTTATCGATTTCTGAAATTAAAAAGTTGAAAGTTAACCAATAACTAAATAAAGATAGAGTTTGAAAAAAACGCTATCTTTTTTAATGTAAATCATTAATTAAGCTTTTGATTTAAACAATTTTTTTATTGAAGCAAGTACTAATAATACAATTATAAAACCACCACATATATATGGAAAAAACTTATAAAGAAACATTGTATTATAAAAATTATTAGCAAAATATTTATTTACAATATAAAGAATACTAAGAGATACTAAAAATGGTACAATATTATTTTTAATATTTAAAGTATCTTTTATTTTTGTTATAAATAGAGTTAATGAGATAAATAAATCAAAGAACCAATTAATGCAAATGAAATTTTCTATGTTTTCAATAAATTTAAAAAATTTAATTCTTCTTAAAATAGTATATTCGGGATAACTATATACATTAATCAATTCTCCCAATATTAAAGTAATTGTAAGACCAACTATAATATTAGTAAGTGCAGCAAGTAAATAATATTTTAGTGATGCTTTAAATTCAATATTTTCATTTAGTAAAATTAGTAATGGACTAGTAGAAATAACAGCATAAATAAGTGATGCTTTAAAAACACTTGTAGTTTTTACAGATAAAATAGGAAAAAGGTTTGAATAATGAAATTCATTAGTAAGAAGAGTAGTTTTAAGAATAATTATAAATAAACTTAAGAAAAGTAAAACAAATGCAACGTTATAAATGGCTGTTAATTTTTTACTGCTTAAGTAAGCTGCTATAATAATGAATGGTAAACAAGATATAATAGATGGTGTAAAAGGAAGAAAGTAAGAATATAAAAAGCCTGATAGTATAACAAATAAAATAAGTAAATTAAATGATATGAATAAAAAATATATTAATTTAAATAAAATATTTAGAAATGTATTTTTCTTTATGTAATCTTTTAAAGGTATATTACAAGATACTTTATTTATTAAGTAAATTATAATTATTCCTAGTAATGTTCCAAGAATAAAAGCTATACAAGTATCAGTATTACTTAGTTCACAAATTCTTGCAAAACCACCACCTAGAAAAAGAAAGTGCGATAAGAAATATATAAATAAACAATTATTCTTTTTCATGATTCACGCTCCACATCATATATTAAACCTTTTTTATTAATATTAAATTTAATATTTGATTTAATATCTAGTTTTAACCAATAATCTTTATCTTTAGTTCTAGTTTTTTTATAATAATTTTTAGTTATACCTAAAATATCACTATTATTATCTTGTAATACTTTAATAAATTCAGAAATTTTTTTATTTAAAAGATTAGTAAAATCATTATCTATTCTTTCTAAGTTTTTAGGGTCTCTAATATTAAATGCTGGGTCATTATCTAATATTCTTCCCATTAAATTTCCATTTACATTTATACTACCATTATTTATTTCTGTATTTAATTTACCATTATTTATAGCAACAGTAAAACTTAAATTATCATAGTTAATTGTATATGATGGCCTATCAAAATTATCAGTTAATAACTTATAAATTTTTACATATTCACTATTTAAATTACCTTTATAATTATAGTTATTAAAAATAGACATACCATCAATTATAAATTCATCATCTTTTAGAGTAATATTTGAAAAACATGTATCAATTCCATAAGTTATGACTTCTTCAATTATTTCATCAAACATTTTTAATATATTTGTATTTGATGAATAGCTAATACTTTCTAATGTATCTATAATAGCTGTACTTGCAATCGGAGACTCATTAGTTGTATGATTAAGTAAATCTTCTGGTCTAGTATCTGTTGAGGATATAACATAAAAGTTTTCTCTAAAATATGTATTTCTTAAAAATAAATCAATAATATTATCAAATTTATTTTCAACAACACTTTTACTTAAAATCATTAACTTTATATGATTAAATATTAGTTGTTTTGATAATTTATCTGCAGCATTTTCAATAGCGCTGGTTAAATTTTTGCCGTGCCCAACTTTTGTATATGAAGTTATTTTAGAAGAATCTTTATCTATTTGGTCATTTAATATTTCTAAAGTAATAACGTATTCATCATTTTCATAATCAACTCCGATTGCATTAATTATGGCTAAGTCATTTATTTCTTTATAATCAAAACAACCTGTACAAAGAAGTAGTGTAAGTATAATAATTAATATTTTTTTCATAAGCCCTCCTTTTGTTTGACAATATTTTTATGAGTAAATAATGTACTTCTTCTGGTATCTTTTCTGAGTGTTTTTTTCAAAACTGTATTATTGAAATATTCTTTGTTAAATGGTGATATCGGAGCAAAGTAAGGTTTACCAAAGGAGTTTGTAGTTGTTGTATAAATTAAAAAGTAAAATAATCCAAGAGTAATGCCATATAAACCAAATAAGCCACTTAAAAGGATGAAGACAAATCTAAAAAATCTTAAAGCATTATTTATTTCGATGGTTGTAAATGTAAGACTAGATATAAATGTTATAGCTATTACAATAATTGTAATCGGAGATGCTATACCTGCAGAAACAGATGCTTCACCTAAAACTATGGCACCTAGTATGGAAATGGCTGAACCATAACTTAAAGGAAACCTTAAATCACTTTCTCTTAGAATTTCACAAACAAAGAGCATAAGTAAAGTCTCAATAATTGTGGGAAATGGAACACCACCTCGCTGAATAGCAAAGTTAAGAAGAAGATTTGTAGGTATGGTCTCTTGATTATAATTCATGATTGCAATGTATATCGCCGGAGCCATCATTGATATTAAAAAGGCGCTTATTCTTAAAATTTTTATAAAATTAACATTTTTACTTTTATTGTAATTATCAATAACAGGATTTACAAAGTCGATAAAAAAGGCCGGTATTATTAAAACAAAAGGTGAGGTATCTACAACAATAGCTATTTTTCCCTCCATTAGGAATGTAGCAACATTATCTGGTCTCTCTGTTTCAATGAATGTTGGATAAACACTATTTTCTTCATCACCTAAAAGAAAACCTAAAGACGATGAGTCCACAATTCCATCAATATCTATAGTATCGATTTTTTTTAGTAGATTATTTACAAGGTTAGCATCAGCAATATCTTCAAAATAAAGAATGCTAATATTTGTAAGTGTTTTTCTGCCAATAGTTCTACTTTCTGTTTTTAACGTACTAGATTTAATTCTTCTTTTAATTAATCCAATATTTATTTGAATATTTTCCGTAAACGCATCTTTAGGTCCATTAATTGATGACTCAACCTCACTGTTTGAAACTGCTCTAGAAATATCTGCTCTAGTTTCTATAGCATAAATTTTATCTTGGATAATTACTAATGAAAACCCATTTGTTAGGTAAAATTCACACTCATCAACATTTTTAATTTCTAACGTATTCGGGGCAGCTATATATGATGAAATGTTATTTTTATTAATTTCATCCTTTTTTAAAATTATATTTTTTAATATGTAGTCATTTACTTTATCACTACTTGAAACTGTTTCGAGGTATATTAAATACATAGTTTTAAAAATAGATAAATTTATTTCTTTTATCACAAAATCTGGACTTTTACTAAATTCAGTTTCTAATCTTTTTACTATTTTGTTCATGGAATCACCATTATTAATATTTACCAAATAATGGTATTTATGCTAAAATATTGATAGTGATGTTTATGAAAGTTGAAATTGTTAAATTAGATGACTTTGGTCGTGGTATTTGTTTTGTAAATGATAAAGTTACTTTTGTACCAAATACAGTCCCCGGTGATATTGCCAATATCAAGATTATAAAGGAACATAAAAAATATAATGAAGCAATTTTGGTGGATTTAGTTAACCCATCAAGTGATAGAATAGATGCCTTATGTCCTTATTTTGGTATCTGCGGTGGCTGTACTTTACAAACTTTATCCTATGAAAAAGGTATTGATTATAAAAAGGAAAAAGTAATTAATTATTTTAAGAAAATGGGGTTAATTATAAATCCAAGCCTTATCACAAATGACACGCCATATAATTATAGAAATAAAATTACTCTAAAAGTTGTAAATGGAGTAATTGGTTATTTTAAATTAAATAGTCATAGTGTTGTAGAAATAAAAAAGTGTATACTCGCCGAAGATTGTATAAATGATGTAATTAATATTATTTCTAACATGAAAATTATAAATGGAGAAGTAATAATTAGATGTAATTATAAAAGTGAAATACTAATTATAATAAATAGTAAAGATAAAATAAATATTCCAAATATAAATGAAAACATAAAAGGTATTATAATAAATGATAAAGTAATATATGGAAATGATTATTTTTATGAAGAATTAAATGATATTAAATATAAAGTATCATATAAAGCGTTTTTTCAAGTTAATAGAAATGTTGCCAGTAAAATGTTTAAGTTAGTTGAAGATTTTACTAATAATAATGATTGTGTTTTAGATTTGTATTCTGGAGTGGGCACCTTAGGTTTAAGTGTATCCCAAAAAGCTAAAAATGTTTTAGGTGTTGAAATAAATAAAGATGCTGTAGATAATGCCAATCAAAATGCTTTAATAAATAATTTAAATAATGCTAAATTTATATATAGTGATGCAAGTAATATCAAAAATATTGATGTAGCATTTAATAAATTAATTGTTGACCCACCACGAGCTGGTTTAAGTAGGGAAGTAATAGATTTTATTAAGTTTAAGTTGCCAGATGAAATAATGTATATTTCATGTGATTATCATACACAAGCAAGAGATTTGAAATTACTAGATAGTTATGAGATAATTGATTCATATATTTGTGATTTGTTTTCTTATACGTATCATGTTGAGTGTATTTGTTTTTTAAGAAAAAGAAGGTGATTTAATTTGAAAAAAATAGCAGAAGATTTAGGAATTACTCCTGCAAAAGCGTCTTATTTAGAAGAGGTAATAAGTAAAAATCCAGATGTAAAAATTGAAGATATAAAAGATAAAAGTGTTAGAGAAATAGAAGAAGTAACAAAAGAAAATACAGATAAAAATGAAGATGCAACAAATAATACAACAACAACAAATAATAATAATAATAATAAACCAAGTGGAGGAAATTCATTACAAAAATGTGAAAAAAAAGCAAAAGCCTTAAATAATGAAGAAGCTGGTAAAAAAGCTGCAAGCTTTCAAGGTGCAACAGTTGGAACAGGTAGTTATTGTGATATTTTACCTCCAGAATCAGTCTTGGCATTATCATCAAATGGCACTTGTGCTTATAAAGTTTCATTTGAATATATGACAAATAAATGTGTTTATTATATTTCTATGGAAAATGGTGAAGTACTAAGTAGTAATTGTACTCATAAAAATATAACTGAGGGAGAACATCAATGTATAATCATGAAAGATTTAGGGGTTACCAAAAGAGAAATGGCCTACATTTATGATACTGTTGATAATGGAAATGAATATACTTCAAGAGTAGAAGATGTATATGGAACACCAGATGCTGAAGGTAAAACATATGTATATAGATATCATGTATCTAAATCTACAGGAGCCTTAACAAAAGAAAAAATGTACGAATTAAAATAAAAACATCGCGTACTTGAAAATCATTTTAAAATTATGATATTATAAGTATATATGAGGCAATTCTTCATATATTAAAAAAGGAAACATTTGATTTGGACGTTGAATGTTACCTTTTGTTTATTTGGATGTTTACCTAGATAGTTACTATCACAAGTAAACATTTTTTTGATTAAAAATAATTTGACAAACATCAAAAAAAGTAATATAATCAAGGAGTAATTGACGAAGAAGTTATCTAAGTAGTTAGTTCAAGCCTTTGTACAGGAAATTGTAGTCATTGACTGAGAGCTACAACAAAAAGATGAATTAATGAATTTCAATAATGGAGTCAAATCGTGTAAGAGCGTTAATCTATTTGAGGTAGTAGAAATACTATAAAAAAAGGTGGTACCACGAGCAATTCGTCCTTTTAGGATGTTTGCTCGTTTTTATATTTTTGTACCGATGAAAAGGAAGGATAATATGAAGGAAAAGTTAGAAAAAATAAGAGAGTTAGGTTTAGAAAAAATTGATGCTACTAAAACTATTCAAGAACTTGAAGATGTTAGAAAAGATTTGATGGGTAAGAAAAGTGAACTTGCTGAAGTCTTAAAAAACATGGGAAGTCTAGCTCCAGAAGACAAAAAAAGTGTAGGAATGATGACTACAGAAATTAAAAATGTATTTCAAGAAAAATTAGCAAGTAAGGAAGAAGAAATTATTGCATCAATGAGTGTTTTAGATGAACCAATTGATTTAACAGTACCTGGAAAAAAAGTTAGTGCTGGGGCTCTACATCCAATTACACAAATGCGTAATGATTTAAATGAAGCTTTTTTATCACTTGGTTTTGAAGTTTATACTGAAGATGATATAAGTAGTGAAGAATATGCATTTGATAATTTAAACTTTGCTAAGGATCATCCAGCTCGTCAATCTATGGATACATATTGGATTGAAGGAACTGAAGATAAAGAGGGTGCACAAAGACTTTGTTTAAAACCTCATTTAACGGGTGGTTCAGTAAGATATTTACTAAAGCATGGAGCACCAGCTAGATTTGTGTATCCTGGTAAAGTTTTTAGAAATGAAACAACTGATGCTAGACATGAAAGAGCTTTTTATCAATATGAAGCCTTAATTGTGGATAAAGATATATCATTTTCATCTGGTATGGTAATGATACAAACTATTTTAGAAAAAGTTTTTGGAAGAAAAATAAATACTAGAATGAGAGAAGGTTTCTTCCCATTTACAGAACCTGGTTATGAAATTGATATGGAATGTCTTGTTTGTGGGGGTGTAGGCTGTAAAGTATGTAATCATAATGGTTGGATAGAAGTTATGCCTGGTGGAGTAATTCATCCCAATGTCCTTAAATCTGCCAAACTTAATCCAGATGAATGGACAGGATTTTATATTAATATTGGTTTAGATAGATTAGTAATGATGCGTTATGGAGTAGATGATGTAAGACTTTTCCATAGTAGTGATTTGCGTTTCTTAAAACAATTTAAATAAGGAGGATAAAATGAGAGTATCATTAAATTTAGTAAAAAAATATATAGATTTACCAGAACATTTAACAAATGAACAAATAGCATATGATTTAACGCTTAGAACTGTTGAAGTTGAAAGTGTTGAGGAAACTGCTAAAAAGTTTCATGATATTATTGTAGGTAAAATAGTTGAAGTAAATAATCATCCAGATGCTGATAAATTAAAAATATGTATGGTTGATATTGGTGAAGATAAAAATGTTCAAATTGTATGTGGAGGCTCTAACCTTTACAAAGATGAATTAGTGGTTGTTTGTAAACCTGGAGCTGAAGTTATTTGGCATGGTGTAGGTGACCCAGTAGTAATTAAAGAAACTAAAATGCGTGGAGTATCTTCTTATGGTATGATTTGTGCATCCGAAGAAGTTTTCCTAAGTGATTTCTTTCCAGCGAAAGATGAAACTGAAATAATCGATTTAAGTGGAATTGATTGTAAACCTGGAGATAATATTGCTGATGTTGTTGATATGAACGATACAGTATTAGAAATAGATAATAAATCATTATCAAATAGACCAGATTTATGGGGACATTATGGTATTGCTCGTGAATTATCTGCAATATACGATGTTCCATTAAAAGCCCAAGAAACATATGAAATTGATAAAAATTTACCAAAATATGATGTAGAAATAAAAGAACCATCAAAATGTTATAGATATGCGGCAGTTGAAATTGATGGAATTTATGAAAAACAATCACCAATGTGGATGCAATCTTTACTTGTTAAATGTGGTGGAAGACCAATTAACGCAATTGTAGATATTACAAATTATGTTATGTTTGCTGTTGGACAACCTCTTCATGCTTTTGATAAAACTCATGTTAGTGGAGAAAAAATAGTTGTTAGGAATGCTAAAGTCGGTGAAGAATTATTGTTACTTGACCATAATTCTATTAAGTTAACTACTGATGATTTAGTTATTTGTGATAATGAAAATGCAATGGCTCTAGCAGGTATTCGAGGTGGTAGTAAAGACTCAATATTACCTGATACTAAAGGTATTGTTTTAGAAGTTGCAAATTTTCCAGCTGCATCAATTAGAAAAACAGGCAAAAGATTTGCAGAAAAAACTGATGCATCTATTAGATATGAAAAGGGAATAGATACTAATAGAGTTGCTGAAGGACTAAATTTAGCTTTATCTTTAATTAAGGAAATATTTCCTGAAAGTAAAATTGTTAAATTTGCTGATGTTTACCCAGTAGAAACTAAAAAAGAAGAAATAGATGTAAGTAAGAATTTCTTAACTACTAGATTAGGTAAGAAAATAGATGATGCAGTTATTAAAAGAATTCTTACTGCTTTAGGCTATGAGGTTACTTTAAATGATGGTGTATACCATGTAGTAGTACCTACATTTAGGTCAACCGGAGATGTATCTTTAAAAGATGATGTAATGGGAGATATTGCTAGAATATTAAGCTTTGATTCATTCGAAGCAAAACCTATTGATATAACCATTGAACACTCTATTAATCAAAGAAAAGTATTATTAGAAAAAAGAATAATGGAATATTTAGCTAATAGATGTGGTTTTTATGAAATATTTACATATCCTTGGATAGATGAAAAATATATTAATGCAGCAGGGATTTCAACTGATGATGCAATTAGACTTGCAACGCCTCCGGCACCTGAACTTGCAAATTTAAGAACATCTCTTATCCCTGGATTACTTGAGGCAACTGTTAAAAACCTAAGATATTATGACTCATTTAAGATATTTGAATGTGCCGAAACTTTTAAAAAAGGTGATTATAGACCATCAAGTGATGATGAAATATTACCTGTTCAAAATAAACATCTAGCTGGTGCAATCATCGGTAAAAATGCTAAAGAAATATTCTTTGAATTAAAAGGTGTTTTAGAAGAAATGTCTAGATATGCTCATATGGATTCAATAAAACTAGAAGTGGGAGATAAACCAAGCTGGGCTGATGTTAATGCAAATTTAAATATAACATTAAATGGTAATGTAATTGGTTCTCTAGGTTTATTATCAATTAAAGCTATGAATGATGTAAAAATCAAAAGAACTAATGTAGCTATATTTGAATTAAATATGGAAGAATTAATTCCATTTGCTTCTAGAGATAATAAGTTTGAACATTTACCTGAACTACCTTTAGTTGAAAAAGACTTGTCAATCTTAGTTGATGAATCTGTAAGTTGGGCAATAATTGAACAAACTGTTAAAGGTAAAGTTAAAGAAGTTGAATTTGTGGATGTATATCGAGGTAATCAAATTCCTGAAGGTAAAAAATCTGTTACATTTAAAGTACGTATGATTAATGAAGGTAGTACAATGACTATGGAAGAAATAAATGATAAAATGGAAAGAATACTTTCTTCATTAAGTAAAAGATGCGGAGCTAAATTAAGAGAAGAATAATATATACAAAAAAAGCCCTAAATTGCACAATTGTGCGAATATAGGGCTTTTTTTTTTTTTTTTCGGTTAAAATGGATATGTAAAATAAAATATCCGTGCGTGATATTGTTATGAAGGAGTAGATAAAAATGGAAAATAAAAAACAAGCAATAGTATTAAGTGGTGTAGCAATAGTAACATTATTAGCTTTAATAATCGGAGCAACATTTGCTTACTTTCAAGCAACAGGTAATGGTGGTTCAACTACGAATATTAATGTAACAACATATACAACGGATTTATTGACTTTTGAAATGGGTGGTGACATTAAAATAAATGCCGACCAAACATCATTTGCAGAAGGAAAAGGAAATGCAACAGGAAGTACATTTGCAAAAGCAATACTAACAGCAAATAATAAAACAAATACTGCAACAAAGAATTATTATGTGTATTTAAATATTTCAGAAAATACATTTACTTATACACAAAATGAAAATACACCAGAGTTATTACTTACAATAACAGATGCAAGTGGGAACGCTGTAACTAGCATTTCAGGTTTAACATATAAAACAGTAACAGATGGAAAAGGCACAAGTATATCTGGTTTTGATATAACAACTAAAACAGATTTAATAACATTATTTGATAATAGAGAAATAACAGCAAATCCTACAAAAACAGATACATGGAATATAACAGTAACATTTGTAAACTATAATGCCAATCAAACAGGAAATACCGGAAAGAGTTTTAATGCTAAATTAATGATACAACAAGAAAGTCAAAGTAATCAAACTTTAGCAGATTATGTAATATCGCAATATACAGGTACTCAAGGGGAAAATGGAATATATTATCACAATTCAACACTTACAAATGGAGCAGGAGATAACTCATATAGATATGCTGGAGCGAATCCAAATAATTATGTCTGTTTTGGAAGTGATGCAACAACATGTCCGGAAGATAACTTATATAGAATAATCGGAGTGTTTGATAATCAAGTAAAATTAATAAAAGCTACATTAGCCAAAAGTAATTTACTAGGTACAGATGGGGAATATTCCTCTGATACAAGTTACAATTGGTCATCATTGTTTGCTTGTCCTAGTTCTACTGCATATAATTTAAATAGTGGAATATATCAACTTGCTAATAAAAAATCGACTGTAGCTGCAGTTTTTGGCTGTAACAAATGGAAGCATTCAGAACTTAATACTATAAATCTAAATACAAATTTTTTGAACAATATTAGTTCAAAATGGGTGAATATGATTGAAGATACAACATGGAAAGTAGGAGGAAATACATTGGGTAATATAACTAGTTCAATGCCATCAGTAGCATATACAAATGAAATAACAAGTCCAGTGGGAAATACAACTTATAGTGCAAAAATAGGCTTAATGTATGCAAATGATTACGGATTTTCGGTAAGTCCAAGTGGATGGACATTAACAATGCAAAATTATAATAATGCTACAGTTACAAATAACAATTGGCTATTTTTAAATAAAGATGAATGGTCAATTACACGGGATCCTTCGTATGATGGCGCTGTGTTTATCGTGAAATCTCAAGGCGGTGTTGATACAATTGACTCGAACATTGCTCAAGGTGTTCGTCCAGTTTTTTATTTAAAATCTTCTGTAACTTATGCTGGAGGTTTAGGAACTTATGAATCCCCAATTATTTTGTCGGTTTGATGATTATAATTTGAGAAAAGCAATGATACCAAATATAGTTGCTTTTTTTCTTTTTCATAATGTATAATAATGATGGAGGTAAAGATATGATAATTCCAAAGTTTGTAAAAAAAGAAAGTGTAATCGGAGTAGTTGCGCCATCTGATGGAGCTGATAATGAATTAAAAGTTAAAAGATTTAAAAATGCCTGTAGTAAATTAGAGAGTTTGGGTTATAAAATTAAATTATCTGATAATGTTTTTAATTCATTTATGGGCAGAAGCACAAGTGAGGAACAAAGAGCAAAAGAATTTAATGAAATGGTTAATGATAAAAAAGTTGATTTAATAATGTGTGCTTCTGGTGGTGAATTTCTTTTAGAAATTTTGCCTTATATTGATTTTGAATTGTTAAAAAATAATCCAAAATTTGTGTGTGGTTTTTCTGACCCAACTGGCCTGTTGTATCCAATAACTACAAAGTGTGATATAGCAACTATTTATGGTAAAAATTTTTCTAATTTTGGAATGGAAGAATATCATCAAAGTGAAAAAGACTTTTTAAGTTTAATAAATGGTAATATTATAGAACAAGATAGTTACGAAAAATATGAAGATGTTTATCCAGAGAAAGTAACTGGTCTAGAGAGCTATAATTTGGATAGCGATGTAAGATGGATGACAGTTAATGATGAAGATATTTTTATTAAAGGTCGAATTATTGGTGGTTGTTTTGATATTATATCTGACCTAGCTGGTACAAAGTATGATGGAATAAATGAATTTAATGAAAAGTATAAAAATGATGGTATCATCTGGTATTTTGATAATTGTGAAAAAAGTATGGATGATGTAATTAGAATACTTTGGAAGTTTAGTGAACTTGGATATTTTAAATATGCAAAAGGTATTATTTTTGGAAGATTTGGAAAAGAAGTAAGTAATACATATGAAAATGTAATTGATTGTTTAAAAGATAGTGTTATAAGTAAGTTAGATATACCAATATTTTATAATGCTGATGTAAGCCATAAGGGCCCATGTTTAAATATAATTAATGGTGTAATTGCAGAAGTTGAAGTAAAAAATCATAAAGGAAAGATTAATTTTAAAATTTCTGAATAAACTTATAAAAGAGGGATAATATGCAAGAAATTATATTACACATTATAGAACGGTATGGTTATTTCGGAGTATTTTTTCTAATATTAATTGAAAATGTCTTTCCTCCGATACCTTCAGAAGTAATTCTTTTATTCAGTGGTTTTTTTAGTACATACACTAATTTAAAAGTATTTTTCATGATTATAGCATCAACATTTGGTTCTTTATTCGGAGCTTTAATCCTTTATTACATAGGTAAAATATTTAATAAAGAAAGGCTAAAAAAAATAGTAAGAGGAAAAATAGGTAAAGTATTATTTTTAAAAGAAAAAGATATAGATAAAGCTGATGATTGGTTTGACAATAAAGGAAATAAGAGTGTATTTTTCTGTCGGTTTGTGCCTATTGTTCGAAGTTTAATTTCTATTCCTGCCGGTATGAGTGAAATGCCTATGGGAAAATTTATAGTTTATACTCTATGTGGTTCTGCAATTTGGAACACAATTCTAATCTGTGTGGGATATAAACTAGGTAGCAACTGGGAATATTTCTTAACTATATTAGATAAATATAAAATAATAGTTATTATAGTAATAATCATTTTAATAATTTTTATAATATATCGAAGAAAAAGTAAAAAATAGTGGAGCTTTTTCTTTTCTTTTGATATAATAGAACATGTAAGTGAGGTGTAAGTATGAGTGAAGAAGTAACATTACTTCCTGCCGATACCTATCAAGTGGTAAATAAAAGTATCTTAAGTGATACTGACAGAAAGTATTTAATATCTTTTTATGAACCAATTATTGGTCATTTAGCAACATCCCTATATCTTACCCTTGTAAATGATTTAGAATTAAACTCACAAGTATCAAGAGACTTAACTCATCATCATTTAATGAGTATTTTAAAAATACCTCTAAAAACATTAAAAAATGCTCGTGAAGCCCTAGAAGCTGTTGGTCTTTTAAAAACATATTTTAAAAGTGGTAGTATAAATAATTACATTTATGAAATATATTCACCATTAAGTCCTAATGAGTTTTTTAATCATCCAATATTAAATATTGTTTTATATAATAATATCGGTGCAACAGAATATGAATATTTAAAAAAACAATATCAAAAGATAAAAATAGACACTAAAGACTATAAGGATATAACTAAAAGATTAGATGAAGTAATGGATAGTGGCATAGCTTTACCTGGTGCTGATGCGATAGAACGTAGTATCAATGATGTTTCTGTTGGAGATAAAGTTGATTTTGATATGATTTTATCAAGTATTCCCAAAGGTGTTATTAATGAAAAAGCTTTCACTAAAAAGACGAAAGAATTAATAAATCAGTTATCGTTTATATATAAAATTGACACATTAAAAATGATAGAATTAATAAGAAGTATCTTAAATGAATTTGGTATGATTGATAAAAATGCTTTAAGATTACAAGCCCGTAGAATGTATCAATTTAATAATGGTGCTTTACCGACATTAATTTATCGTTCCCAACCGGAATACTTAAAGTCCCCAGCTGGAGATACTTCCATGCGTGGTAAGATTATTGCTATGTTTGAAAGTATCAATCCGGTTGACTTTTTAAGAAATAAGTATGGGGGAACCAAACCCACAAATAGAGATATTAAAATAATAGAAAGTTTAGTAATTGATTTAGAGATGCCCCCAGCAGTTGTAAATGTTTTACTTGATTATGTTTTAAGAAAAAATAATAATAAACTTGCAACTAATTATATTGAAACAATTGCAGGACAATGGAAGCGAGCTGGCTTAAAAAATGCAACTGAAGCCATGAACTTTGCTGAAAAAGAAAATAAAAAATATACTAAAAAGTTTGACAATGAAAAAGTAACTAAAGAACCAGTTTGGTTTAATAAAGTAAATGAAGCAAGCGAAGTAACTGAAGCTGATAAAGAAGAACTAGAAAATTTATTAAAGGAGTTTAAATAATGGAACATATTAACATGACATTAAGTGAAAAAATAGAAAAAGAACTAGAAAAAGAATTACAAAAATCATTAAAAGATGAAGACTTTTGTAATTTAGTTAAAAGAAACAAACTACCTAGAGATATAACACTAAAAAATAATACTAAATTAATGGATACATGTGATGAAATTAAAAATTGTAAAACATGTAAAGGTTTATTTATGTGTAAAAATAAAGTAAGTGGTCATGTTTTATATCCAAGTTTTAGTGATGAAACCCTAAAATTCATTTATATGCCATGTAAGTATCAAAAAGAATTAATAAAAAAAGAAAGTGAAAAGAAAGAAAAGTTAAATGAAATAAAAAATGCTAGAATGAAAGACATAGATATAGAAGATAAAAATAGATATAAAGTAATAAAATGGTTAAAAAAATATTTTGATGATTATGAAAAAGTAAATACATTAAAAGGGTTATATTTACATGGTTCTTTTGGAAGTGGTAAAACTTATTTAATATCAGCATTATTTAATGAACTTGAAATAAGTAAAGATGCCATCACAGAAGTTGTATATTTACCAGAAACCTTAAGAAATATGAAAGAAGATTTTAGTTTAGTTGAAGATAAAGTAAATTATTTAAAAAATGTAGATATCCTACTTATCGATGATATTGGAGCTGAAAATGTTACTGCCTGGGGTAGAGATGAAATATTAGGAACAATACTACAGTATCGTATGAATAATAAATTAAGTACATTTTTTACATCTAATTTAACATTAGAAGAATTAGAAGTACATTTATCACTTTCTAAAAATAGTGAAGATAAAGTTAAAGCTCGAAGAATAATTGAAAGAATAAAAGAGTTAACAGAAGATTTAGAACTAGTAAGTATTAATAGAAGAAGTTAAGGAGTAGTTATGCAAGATTTTTTAATGAGAAATTATAATTATATGTTTTTAATAGTTATAATTTTTTATAATATATTTCCTAAAAAAATAAGACCAATAGCATTATTGTTATTTAGTTGGTTGTTTTTTTGGTTAATTAGTAAAAGTTTAATAATATTTTTATTATTAACAATTATATCTATTTATTTTTCTTGTATATTTATGTCTAAAATAGAAGAAAGAAAAAAAGAAGTTTTAAAAGAAACTAAAGAAGAAGATAAAAAACTTATTAAAAATAAATATAAGAATAAGAAAAAAATAGTTTTAATACTATGTTTATTAATTAATATATCTTTTTTATTTATTTTTAAATACTTAAAATTCTTTACAATAAATACAAATTACTTATTAAATTTATTTAATATTAATTATGAATTTAATATTATAAAACTAATTGCTCCGATAGGAATATCTTTTTATACATTACAAGCCTTATCATATTTATTTGATTGTTATAATGGCAAAATTAATGCTGATAAAAACTTTTTTAGAGTGGCTTTATTTATGTCGTTTTTTCCAAGTATAATGGAAGGACCTATTACAAGATTTAATGATACTGCTGAAGATTTATATAAGGGTGAAAAAATAACTTATGATAGCTTATGTTTTGGTTTACAAAGAATTTTATGGGGTTTATTTAAGAAGATGATTATTGCTGATAGATTAAATATTTTAGTTAAAACGGTATTTAGTAATTATGTAGATTTATCAGGTCCAGTTATTTTCTTTGGGGCCATTTCTTATACCATTATGCTTTATATGGACTTTTCAGGAGCCATGGATGTTGTTTTAGGTATCGGGGATATTTTTAAAGTAAGAGTTCCTGAAAACTTTAAACAACCATTCTTTAGTAAAAATGTATCTGAGTTTTGGACACGTTGGCACATTAGTTTAGGTACATGGTTTAGAGATTACATTTATTATCCAGTGTCTTTATCAAAGCCAATGAAAAACTTAACATTAAAATTAAGAAAATATGTTGGTAATCACTATGGTCCTTTACTTAGTGGCACAATTGCTCTTTTAGTAGTGTGGCTTTTAAACGGCCTATGGCATGGAGCAGGATGGACATATATTTTATTTGGGTTATATCATTTTGTTATGATTAGTATTGGTAATATTACAAGAAATAGTTTTAATAAATTATATGTTAAATTAAATATTTCTAAATCTAAAATACTAAAAGTACTTCAAATATTAAAAACAACTTTTATAGTAATTATTGGAGAATTAATATTTAATTCAAGTAGTGTTAAACAATCTATTTATATGATAAAGAAAATATTTACTAATTTTAGTTTTAAATTAAATGAATTTACATCTTTAGGTTTAGATTTACCAGATTATTTTATCTTAACTATTTCTTTATTAGTAGTATTTATAGTTAGTATTAAACATGAAAAGAATATTTGTTTAAGAGAAAATTTATCTAAGAAAAATATAGTTATTAGATGGATTATTTTATACATATTAATTTTTTCAATTCTTATTTTTGGGGCTTTTGGTCCTGGATATGAACCAGTTGACCCAATGTATGCAGATTTTTAAGGAGGCAATATGAAAAATTTATTTAAAAGTATTATTTTTATAGCAATATTTATTTTTCTTTATTATGGATTTTCATACGCTTTACTTCCTCATGAAAATATTAAAGATTTTGGTTTAATAAAAACAGCTGAGTATCCTGTTTTAGGGGAGAAAAAAGATTCTGTTGATACTATCATCATCGGAGACTCTTTAGTTTATTCATCAGTTATTCCGATGGAAATTTATAAAAATTTTGGCTATACTGTTTTTGATTGTGCTGAGGCAGCATTTATCTTACCAGATGCTTATGAATATTATAAAGTAGCTTTAGAAAGCCAACATCCAAAAGTAGTAATGCTCGGTGGTAATATGTTTTTTAGAAATACTAGAAAAAGAAAATGGTATATTAAATATGAAAGAGCTTTAAAAAAAGTAATGCCTCTTTTAAACTATCATAATAATTGGAAAAATATTTTATTTAATGATTATGGATTAGTAAGTATTCAAAAAGGTTATAAATTAAATAAAACTATTAAACCAGGAAAATATATTGATTATATGAAAGAAAATGATAAAGAATATGTCATGATTAAAGATAATTATGAATATTTAAAAATGTTTGTAGATTTAGCTAAAAGTTATAATGCAAAAGTTTACGTTATTGGTTTTCCTTCTCAAAATTCATGGAATTATCAAAGAGATAAAAAGTTTAATGAATTAGGTAATGAGTTAGGTTTTGAATTTATTAATTTAAATAAATATGATTTAAATATTAATTGGGAGATTGATACTAAAGACAAAGGAGAACACTTAAATTACTATGGAGCTAAAAAAGCATCTTTAGTTATTGGTAATATATTAAAGGATACTAATTTGCTTATAGACCACAGAAATGATAAAGAATATAAAATGTGGAATGTAGCATTAGAAAGATATCTTGAGGAGGTTGAAAAAATTGGCTAAATAGAAAGGGTATTCGTTAAATTTATGTAATGTAACATATTTTAAAAAAGAAGAAAATAGTGTTAAAAAAGTGAGAAAAATGTAAAAAATATTGACTAACTAAGACAATTTAAGTATACTTAAATTGTACATAATATGAAAGGGTGTAGTGCATATGGATAAAAAAACAAGATTAATAATTATTGGAGTCTTATCAATTATTATAGTTATTTTGTTATCTTTAGGGTTAACAAAAGCCTTTATGAAACCAGTTGAACAAGGCGGTAATTTAACAGAAATTAGCTTAGATAGTTGTGCTAAAATAAAACTAACTGGAACAAGTTCTATTAATTTATCTAGTTCTTATCCAATGAGTAGAAATAGAGGTTTACAAACTACTCCATATAGTTTAACAGTGACTTCTTATTGTGATTCATATGTAGGTTTTAATCTATATATTGCAACCCTTAATACAAATACATTAACAGATGAAAATATTCATTATATTTTAACAGAAAAAGGTTCAAAAACAGCTGTAGTAGAAGGCATTCTATCTAGTGCAACAGATGGTTCTTCAGACTTTAGCGACACAGATAAAACAGAACTTAACACAGGATTAAAAGGAACTTATGGTAGTATTTATAAAATACATAATACAACAGTTGCTTTAAAAGGTAATAAACAATATGACTTATATCTATTTGTTGATGAGTCATCAACAAATACATCAATGAATAAAACATTTAAAGCAGGTGTTGCTGTAAAAGCTTATGATAGAGAAAAAGACCAAACACTAGCTGAATATGTTATATCACAATATACAGGAACACAAGGAGAAAATGGTATTTATTATCATAATTCAACACTCGCTAATGGAGCTGGAGATAATTCATATAGATATGCAGGAGCCAATCCAAATAATTATGTGTGCTTTGGAAGTGATACAAGTCCATGTCCAGAAGATAATCTATATAGAATAATCGGAGTATTTGATAATCAAGTAAAATTAATTAAGGCAAATATTGCTAAAAGTAATTTATTAGGTACAGATGGAGCATACAACTCAGATACAACATATAAATGGTCATCACTAAGCTCTTGCCCAAGTAGTACAGCATATAATTCAAATAATGGAATATATCAACTAGCTAATAAAAATATAATAGCAATACCAGAACCAAACCTAGATGGATGCAATGAATGGAAATATTCTGATTTGAATGCTACAAATTTAAACACAAATTTCATCAATAACATAGGAACCACCTGGGCAAATAAAATAGCCATAACAACATGGAAAGTAGGTGGAACATCTGCGAATATAACAAATGTAGTACCAAAAACAGCATATCAATATGAAGTAGGAAGTAGTGCATCAACAACAACAGTAGATAAAAAAATAGGTTTAATGTATATAAGTGATTATGGATTTGCAGCAGACCAAAGTGGGTGGACAACAAAATTAAGTTCTTATGATAGTAATACATCAAAAAATTGGTTATATTTATTTTCTTACGAATGGACAATTTCCCGTTATTCCGACAATACGAGTTATGCGTTCTACGTGACTAGCCCTGGCAGTGTCGACTACACTCTCGTGACTAATAGCTCTGCGGCGCGTCCGTCCTTTAGTCTTGAGTCTTCCATAACCTATGTATCGGGGAGCGGCAGTGCCAGTGACCCGATTGTAATAAACTAGTGCTTTAGGCCATTGTTTGTCTAGCGACTAGGTGCTAGGCAAACGGGGTAAAAAATTATGCTGAGGCAAGAAGGACAGCAGTAGACTGTGATAGAACAATGTCTGTCGTGGATCGCGGTTTGTGCGAGGCGGAAGAGCGGGCAGAAAAAAAGTTATCAACATGGTGATTTACCCCTTGACTTATGTAAATATAGTGTATTATAATTAAGTCACTTGGAAAGACCATGAATGGGACAAGTATAAAAATTGGATTTTAAAGAGAGTCTTTTAGATGGTGCGAGAAAGATATTTGAAGATTTTTATATATCACCCAGGAGTTGAGTAATTGAAAATTTAGTAAATTACTACGTTAATCGCGTTAAGATAATTAAGTAAATAATAAGGATGGTACCGTGCATATGCACTCCTTTGGTGCCATCCTTTTTTAATTGAAGGAAGGAAGAAAGAAAATGGAAAGATTTAAAAGTTTAAGTAAAGATGCTGTTGATGTAACAGAAAGTAGAATACTTGAAAAATGGAAAAGTGAAGATATATTAAATAAATGTATTGAAAACAGAGAAAATGACCCATATTTCGTATTCTATGATGGACCAGCTACAGCAAATGGACATCCTGGCTTACATCATATGGTTGCAAAGTTTTTAAAAGATACAATTTGTAAATATAAAACAATGCAAGGATACAAAGTATTACGTAAAGTAGGTTGGGATACACATGGATTACCTGTTGAATTACAAGTTGAAAAGGAATTAGGCTTCTCAGGTAAAAAAGATATTGAAAAATATGGTATCAAAGAATTTAATCAAAAGTGTCGTGAAAGTGTTTGGAAAAATGAAAAATCATTTACAGACCTTACTGAAAAAATGGGACAATTTATTGATATTAAACATCCATATGTAACATATGATAATAATTATATTGAAACAGAATGGTGGATTTTAAAAAAATTCTTTGAAGAAGGCTTATTTTATGAAGGTGTTAAAATCCTTCCATATTGTCCAAGATGTGGAACAGGACTTGCATCTCATGAAGTAGCACAAGGTTATGAAGAAACTAGCGTTGATACAGTAATTGTACCAATGAAGAAAAAAAATGAAGATGTATACTTCTTAGTTTGGACAACTACACCATGGACATTACTTGCAAATGTAGCATTATGTGTAAATCCAGATTATGATTATTCATTAGTTTTAAGTAAAGGTAATAAGTTTATTTTAGCAACATCTCTAGTAAGTAAAGTTCTAGGGGATGATGTCGAAATACTTGATACATTTAAAGGAAGTACTTTAGAATATACAGAATATGAACAACTAATACCAGAATTATCTGTAAATAAAAAAGGTTTCTTTGTATGTTGTGACTCTTATGTTACTGCCGAAGATGGTACTGGTATAGTTCACTTAGCCCCAGCATTCGGAGCAGATGATGCAAGTGTAGGTAGGAAATATAATTTACCATACTTAAATCCCGTTGGTGAAGATGGAAAATATACAGAAGGGCCATGGAAAGGTACTAATGTCTTTGCTGCTGATGAATTAGTAATAAGTTATTTAAAAGAAAATGATAAATTATTTAGAAAGCAAAGAATAGTTCATAACTATCCACATTGTTGGAGATGTCATACACCATTAATTTATTATTCTAAGCCAAGTTATTATCTTGAAGTAACTAAAATTAAAGATAAGATTGTTGCTAATAATAAAACAGTTAATTGGTATCCATCATATGTTGGCGAAAAACGTTTTGGTAATTGGCTAGAAAACCTAAATGACTGGGCAATATCTCGTTCAAGATACTGGGGAACACCACTTCCATATTGGATTTGTTCATGTGGACATACTGAAATGATTGGTTCTCGTAAAGAACTAGTAGAAAAAGCCATCGAAGATATTGACGAAACTATTGAACTACATAGACCATTTATTGATGAAGTACACTTAAAATGTCCAGAATGTGGCAAATCTATGACTAGATGTAAAGATGTAATCGATTGTTGGTTTGATTCAGGGGCTATGCCATTTGCTCAATACCATTATCCATTTGAAAACAATGATTTATTTGAAACACAATTTCCTGCGGACTTTATCTGTGAAGGAATTGACCAAACTCGTGGATGGTTCTATACATTACTAGTTATTTCAACATTTGTAAAAGGTGTAAGTCCATTTAAAAATGTTTTAGTAAATGACTTATTACTAGATGCTCATGGTAAAAAAATGAGTAAAACAATGGGAAATATTGTTGAACCATTTTCAACAATGAAAGAATATGGAGCAGACACAGTTAGATTTTATCTTCCATATGTTTCACCAGTTTGGGTTCCACTTAAATTTGATATTAATGGTCTAAAAGAAGTTCATTCTAAATTCTTTAACCCACTTAAAAATACCTATAATTTCTTCTCAATGTATGCTAATATTGATGATATTGATATAAAGAATTGCAATATTCCATTAGAAAAAAGAGAAGATATTGATAGATGGTTAATAAGTAAATATAATAAATTATTAAAATATGTAACAGAATCATATGATGAATATGATTTAAATAAAGTAGTTAGAGCCCTAACAGACTTTGTTTCAGATGATTTATCAAATTGGTATATCAGAAGAAATAGAAACAGATTCTGGGGAAGTACATTAGATGATTCTAAAAAATCAGTATATATAACTACATATGAAGTATTAGTAGGTTTATCAGAAATGATGGCTCCAATTGTACCATTCCTATCTGAAGAAATGTATACTAATTTAACTGGAAAAGAATCTGTTCATCTAGCAGACTATCCAAAATATGATGAAACAAAAATTGAAGAATTATTAGAAGAAAAGATGGATTTAGTTCGTGAATTAATAAGTATTGGAAGAAACATTCGTGAAGAACAAAAACTAAGAGTTCGTCAACCTCTAAGTGAAATTTTAATCGATGGCAAAAATAGTATGGTTATCGGAGAACTTACTGAACTTATTAAAGAAGAATTAAATGTTAAGAAGGTTACATATGTAAAAGATACATCTGAATATATGAACTTTACTGTTAAACCAAACTTTAGAAATGTTGGTAAAGTATTTGGAAGCAACTTAAAAGAATTCCAAGATAAATTACTAGAATTATCTCTAAGTGATATTAAAAAACTTCAAAATAATGAATCTATAAAAATGACTGTAGCGGGTAGAGAACATGACATCTATAGTGATATGGTTGATATTAGAATAAATGCTAAAGAAGGCTTTGATGTAGGAATGGAAAACAATAACTTTGTTATTTTAAATGCTAGATTAACTGATGATTTAATCAATGAAGGTATTGCTCGTGAAATTGTATCTAAAGTTCAAACAATAAGAAAAAATAATAATTATGAACTAACAGATAGAATAAGTGTAACTTATAATGCTAGTGATAAAGTTAAAACTGCTATCGAAGAGTTCAGCGATTATATTAAAAAAGAAACATTAGCAACTAAATTAGAATTTAATGAAAATGCCAATGAAGAATTCTTTATTGATAATGAAAGAATATTAATAGCTGTTTATAAAAATTAATGATAAAAATCTCATAAATGTGGGATTTTTTTTGACAAAAGTAATTAATTTTGCTATTATTTAGGCATCGGGGGAAAATAAATATGAATAAAGATTATTTTAGTTTAGTTGATGATTTAAGAGAAAAAATATATATAGCTTTAAAAAGCATTGGCATAAATCCTTTAGGAAGAACTATGTCTTTTAAAAAGGTTAAGAATAAAAGTGTTTTATCCTTAAATATAAGTGAAAGGAATAATGAAAGAAAATCAATTGTTTTTACTTTTATGGTGAGTGATGGATTTTTCAAAATGAATATAAAATCTAATCAAAGTTTAAAAAATATAACTATAAATTTAGTGCCTTTAATTGAAGATGATGTCAGAAATTTCTTTATAGAAGTAGAAAATTTAAATAAAGAAAGTCTTGTGTTTTATGGACCAATTAGAATGACTGTAAAAAAAGATATGAAAAGAACAAGAAATATTCTTCCTCTTTATAGAAAATAACTTTGCTATTTTAAAAAAATAATGTTAAAATGTTTATGGGTCCTTGTAGCTCAGTTGGATAGAGCATATGCCTCCGACGCATAGGGTCATGAGTTCAATTCTCATCAAGGACACCAGATTGTATTAAACCTCGTTAAAGCGGGGTTTTAACTATATAAGGAGGAGAATTTATGGATGCAGAAAAATTATGGAATGAATTTAAAAATAAAAATAGTATAGATGGTGATAATTATTCTATCTGGGCTTTCGGTGATAATCCAGATTTACTTTTAAAACTGGTAAAAACAGGTGAGAAAACTGCAACATCATCATTATATAAGTTGTACAATAGTGATGAAGAATTATCTAAAGCAGGAGAATACAACATTATTTTAAATAGTAAAGGGGAAGCGGAATGCATAACGAAAACAACAAAAGTGTATCTAACTAAGTTTAGTGATATAACAGATGCTCATGCTTATAAAGAGGGTGAAGGTGATAAATCACTATCTTATTGGAAAAACATTCATGAACGTTTCTTTAATGAATGTTTAACTTCTTACAATGAAAAAATAACTTCAGATGATTTAATTGTTTGTGAAGAATTTGAACTAGTTTATAAAGTGAATTAAAAATTGAAAAAAATATAAAATTATTAAAAAAATTCTATTTTTGAAAGACAATAGAAAATCAAAATATTCCATTTAAATATCAAAAGAATATACAAAATTATAGCCATATTTTAAGTTTTTGCTAAGCTTGGAAAAATTGCTAAAAGTTGGCAACAAATACTTGCATAAGTTAAACTTATATGTTATGATGTATATAGCAACAAGAATGCGCTTGCCAAAGTCGTTTTCTTTCTTGTTGCTTTTTCTTTTAATTTAGACTTAATTTTCTTTTCATTTTATGATATAATTTTTAAAGAAAAGGAATGATTATATGTTTGATTTATTAATACCTGATATATATGCCCAAAGTATTTATACTATAAATTACAAAAAATTAAAGAAAAATGGCATTAAATGTTTATTATTTGATTTAGATAATACGATTGCTTCCTATAAAGTATATGTTCCAGACCAAAAGGTGAAAGAATTATTTGCACGCCTTGAAGAAGATTTTAAAGTAATAATTGTATCTAACAGTGGTAAAAATAGACTTCGCCCATTTAAAGAAAAACTAAATGTTGATGTTGCTTTTAATAGCAGAAAACCATTTAAAAAGAAATACAAAAAGATACTTACTTTATACAAATTTAAGATTGATGAAGTAGCATGTATCGGTGACCAATTATTTACAGATATTCTCGGAGCTAACAGAATGGGATTTACTAGTATCTTAGTTAATCGTGTTGCTAAAAATGAAATATTACCAACTAGAATAAATCGTTTTTTTGAAAAAATAGTTTTAAAAAGATTAGCCAAGAAAAACATCTTAAAATGTGGTGAGTACTATGACTAAATGTATTGGTTGTGGAATTACTCTTCAAGATAAAAACAAAGATGCTGTTGGGTATACTCTCGATATTAAAAATAAGTTATGTGAAAGATGTTTTAAATTAAAAAACTATAACATCCTAACCAACAAAGGGGTATCTATTGATAATGATGCTTTGATTGAAAAAATAAATAAACTTAAATGTTATGTATTGTTTTTAATAGATTTTATTAATTTAGATAAAGAAGTAATAGAGGCTTATAAAAAAATAAAATGTCAAAAGGTATTAGTGTTAACAAAATCAGATATTATTCCTAAAAATATAAAATATCAAAAATTAATTAAAAATATTAAAGATGTTTATGAAATAAAAGAAGATATAATAATTTGCAGTAGTAAAACTAAATTAAATATGAATATTATAAAAAATATTTGTTTATTAAATAAAAAGGTCTGTATGGTTGGGTTTACTAATGCCGGAAAAAGTAGCTTAATAAATGCCCTAACTGGAAGTAGTATAACGGTAAGTAAAAGAGAAAATACTACTCAAGAGATAATGAAGATTGAATATTTAGATACAGCTATTTATGATGCTCCAGGTTTTATGAGTAAAATAAATCGTGAAAATATTCCTAAAAGTATTATAAAACCAATTACATATCAATTTCCAAGTAAGCATTATTTAATGATTAATGATGTAAAATTAAATATTTTAGAAGATACTAATTTTACTATTTATGTTGGTAGTGATGCTAAAATAGAAAGAAGAAAAGAACAAGAAAATGTTTCTTGCAATATAATTGTAGAAAGTAATAGTGATGTTATTATAAAAGGTCTTATGTTTATAAACTTTAAGAAAACTAGTGTAATTAATTTAAATACTAAAGATTATGAAATAAGGGCTTCGATAGTAGGTGATTACAATGACTAAGATACGAGTAATGAGTGAAAATCTTGCTAATAAAATAGCAGCTGGTGAAGTAGTAGAAAAATGTGCATCAGTTTTAAAAGAATTAGTTGAAAATGCTATTGATGCTGAAAGCACAAATATCAAAGTTATTCTAAAAGATGGGGGCTTAAAAGAAATATCTGTTATAGATAATGGAATAGGTATGGATAAAGAAGATGCAACACTTGCTTTTTATAGACATGCCACAAGTAAAATATATAAAGATGATGACTTATATTTTATTGAAACTTTAGGTTTTCGTGGTGAAGCCTTAGCTAGTATTGCCAGTGTTTCTGAAGTTGAGTTAATTACTTGTAATGGAACAAGTAGTACTCATGTCCATATAAAAGGAGGAGAAACCCTAAGTATCGGGGATGGAATGGTGCGAAAAGGAACTGAAATCCATGTAACTAATCTTTTTTACAATACTCCCGCACGTCTTAAATATTTAAAAAGTGAAGTAACGGAACTAAATAATTGTACAGCTTTTATAGAAAAGCTAGCATTATCTAAACCTAATATTGCTTTTAGTTTAAGTAACAATGACCGTGTGATTGTAAAAACTAGTGGAAGTAATAATTTACTTAAAACAATTCATGAAATATATGGTCTTAATGTCTCAAGCAACATGTTAGAGTTAAAATGCGCATCTGATGATTTTGTAGTTTCAGGATTTGTTTCTAAACCAAGTATATTAAAGAAAAATAGAAATCATTTTAATACTTTTGTAAATGGTAGAATTATTAAAAATATTGAAATAAATAGAGCTATAAATAATGCTTATAACACATATAAACATGAAGGTTTTTATCCAATTGTAGTTATAAATATTGAAACAGACCCAACTTTAGTTGATGTAAATATTCATCCTACCAAACAAGATATTAAAATGAGTAAGATGGATGTTTTAACTGATTTAATTTATCAAAATATAAAAAAAGTTTTATATAATAATTTACTTATACCTGATGCTATATTGGATGAAGAAAAAAACAATATTAAAGATAATTTTATTGATATAAGAATTCCTGATACTTCTAGTGATACTGCTGTTGCCACTCAAGTTGATGCTCCCGAGATCATTCAAACATCTCTAGATATTGGTAGTGATAATACTGAGATTATAAAAAATGAAGAATTTAAAAGTTTAAAACTTTATCCAGTTGGTCAAGTACATGGTACTTATATAATTGCTGAAAATGAAGATGGAATGTTTATTTTAGACCAACATGCTGCCCATGAAAGAGTAAATTATGAAATGATTACGAAAAAGTTTCAAGAAGAAAGTGTTAGTGTTACAGACATGATTGTGCCAATGAAATTTGAACTTTCAACCAGTGATTTTATGGCTTTCATGGATAGAAAAGAAGTATTAGAAAGTCTTGGTTTTAAAATTGAAGAGTTCGGTATAAATACAGTACTTATAAAAAGTCATCCCACATGGTTAAAAAGTAACTATGAAGGAGATAATTTAAAATATATTATTGATTTAGTAATAGATTCTAGTAAAAACTTTAACAAAGATAAATTTTTAGATAGCTTAGCAAAAATGGTCAGTTGTAAAATGAGCGTTAAAGCAAACGAACACTTAAGTATGATGGAAATAGAAAAACTACTTAATGATTTAGTAAAATGTGATAACCCATATAATTGTTGTCATGGCAGACCATCAATTATGAAATTTAGTAATTATGAATTAGAAAAAATGTTTAGGAGGGTATTATAATGTTACCAGAAAAGAAAAAAAGACTTATAATTGCAGGTATTGCTTTAGTATTAATAATTATTACAGTATTTTTATTAGGAAAATTATCTAGCTACATAAAAAGTAAGAATGATAATAATGTAACTAAAGAAAGAAGAAATGATGATTATCCAGATAAGTATGATTATTATGGCATTTTAAAAGATGAAGATGGTATTTATAAAATATATGGTATCGGTGAAACTGAAGAATATTTAAATGTTAGAACTTTTTATAATATTCAAGATTATATAACAAAAGATAACAAATTAGTATTATTTTCTGATGCTACTAATGAACTTAGATATGATAGTAAAAAAGATGAATTTTACTTTTATGAATTAGATAGCAGTTATAGTAATAAAGAAATTTACTCTTTAAGTGATAACTACATAATAATAAATGCTTTAAATAAAGTAAGTTATAAAAAGTTTAATGAAGAAGAAACCATTTTAATAACGGATGAATTAAAAAATGAAAATGTCTTAGTTCGTGATAATAAGGTATATTATTTAAAAAATGATGGCATTTATGAATATAATTTAGATACTAAAGAAAATAAATGTATTATAAATGGTGAAGGTGATATAAGTATAATAAATGTCTTAGGGGATTACATTTATATAAATAAAGATGGGGAAGAACTCATCTATAAAATAAGTAGTGCTTTAAAAATAGTTTTAAGTAATTATATTAAAGAAGAATATAGTATTGTTAATTTAACAGATGCTGGAATAGTTATAAAACAAGATGGACAACTTAAAATATTTTCATTTATAACAAATAAAATACTTAATGATACCTTTGATTTAGAAGGATATAATAATACATATTCATTATATTTAGGAAATGATTTATATTACATGAATTTAGAGTTAAATAATAATAAAAAACATATTATAATAGATATGTCTTCAAAAAAGATAATTAAAGAATTTAAAGAAAATTATCTTTATATATGGAGGAATGTATGAAAATTAATTTAAATTTATTACCAGTTAAGATAAATGAAGAATTTGTAATACCTGAAGATTTTTATAAAAATACAAGTATAAAAAAATTAGATAAAGTAAAAGTTGATGGTATTATTAAATATAATGCTGCGGATGAAATAGCAATAATTTTAGATGTAAAAGGCAATATGTTTTTAACTGATGCTATAACAAATGAGCAAGTTAAATATCCATTTTCTATCCAAATTGATGAAATTTTAGAAGAAAATGACGAAAATTATGCAAAATATTTTGAAAAAAATCAAAATATACTTGATATAATTGAATTTTTATGGGAAAATATTGTATTGGAAGTTCCTATTAGTTATACAAATGCCTCTGGGACACATTTAAGTGGCCAAGGTTGGGAATTAAATAGTAAAAATGAAGATGATGGGCTTGATCCAAGATTCGAAAAATTAAACGAATTATTTAAAGGTGGTGAATAAAAATGGCAGTTCCTTTTAGAAGAACAAGTAAAACAAAAAAAAGAATGCGTAGAACTCATTTAAAAAAAGAAGTTGGAGCATTAACTAAATGTGAAAAATGTGGTGCAACATTAAGACCTCATAGAGCATGTACTAAATGTGGAAATTACAATGGTAAAACTGTAATTAACGTTGCAAAAGAAGAAGAATAAGAAAACTAATGTAATTGGAGTATCACTTGCGTTTTTTTCTTGCAATTTATCCAGTTTTGTGATAATCTAATAATAGAAGGGAAAATGAATTATGACAGAAGAAGAATTAAAAAATATTGAACAAACCACAGCATTACTTGTTGAAAATGGTTTGGTAATTAAAAATACTGATAATTTCATTCGTGAAATAGGAAACACTAATTTAAACGATATTATAAATAAATTAAATGCTTTAGAAAAAACAGCCAATGAAGGTGTAAACATCAGTGCTTTTGTTGAAGATGTAACTAAAAGTTTAAATAGTATTGAAGAATTAGTAAATAATGATTCTTATTTTAGAAGTAGTATCGGTGCTAATGATTTCCAAAATCTTCTTACAAATATGAGAGGTAAATTTACTTTGTCTCAAAACATGTTAAAAGCTGAAGAGGTTTTGAATGGAAGAAAAGAAAATCTAAAAGATGTAGAAAGAAGAATATTAGAACTTAAGAGAAATGATAGTTTAGATGATGTAACAAGAACTAGTGAAACTATTAAATTATCTTACGCTCTAAATCATGCTAAAAAAGCTAAGGGTGAAGCAGAAGAATTTTATAAAGAACAAAAAGCCTTATATGATGAATCTTTAAAAACATTTGATGTAGTTACTTACAAAAATGAATTACTAAGTGCTATAAATGCAATTGATACTTCATATCGTAAGTTATCATTAGAACCAAGTGCTATGGAAAAATTAGCTAAAGTTATTAGAGATACTAGAGATAAAATTGTTGTATTTGGTTTTGAAGCTCAAAAGAGCCAAAAAGAATTTGCTGAACTTTGTAAAAGATATGGTTTAGAAAAAACTAATGCTAAAATAGAAATTAAAGAAGAAGTAGTAGAAAATACTTTGGAACCAGTTGAAACTACAGAACCTGTAGAACCAATTGAAAATAAGGAAGAAAAAGTAGTTCCAGAAGTAACTGAACCAGTAAAAGAAGAAACAAACGAAATTAAAAATTATGAAGAATTAGCATATGAAGTTAAAAGATTAAATCCACATATTGAAATTTCTACAGATGAAAGACATTCATCAGATGGAAGTGTTCATTTAGATCATATTATATATGATGGTGAAAGTAAATTAGTTTTACCTCATGGATTTAGTTATGATAAAGTAATTGGAATAAATAATAAAGTTGATGATAAAACTCCATATATTTGTCTTCCAGTTGAAGTTAAGAAAAAAGTTGAAACTAAAGAAGCGCCAGCTGCTGAACCAATCGTTGAACAAGTTGCAGAAACTACAGAACCAGTAAAAGAAAAAACTAGTTCTAGAAAAGTAGAACCTGGCAAGAAATATAGAGTTAAAAAAGTACGTCGTGCTGTTGTTGCACCATATGTTAAATCTGTTTTATGCTTTGGAGCTTTAGGAAGCGTTTTAGCTATTTGTGCTGGAGCAGGACTTGCACCAATATTACCAGTTACAGCAATCGCTGCTGGAATTGGAGCTATAGGTCAAGCTATTTATAACAAAATGGCTAAGGATGGAATAGTTGATAAAGAAAGTGAACCAGAAAGAACAAATGATGAAAACTTTGAAGAGGATGTCTGGGGACTTGCAGCAATTGATGCTCTTGTTTTAAAATCTAAAAAAATGTTTGAAAGCTTAAAACTAGCTCGTGAAAGAAAGAAAAGCGAACCAAAAGAAGAAAAACCAAATTTAATGGATAACTTCAAAAAATTATTCAATAAAAATGTAGATGAAGAAATCGAAGGTTTAGATATACAACCTGAAAATAAAGATGAAAAATCAGAAGACCATTATATGTATGAAGGTGAAGAATATATTTTAAACCCAGAAGAAAGCAAGGGAGGAAGATAATATGACAGTTGATAGTGTGATTACTCTTGATAATGATGTAAATTGTTTATTACTTGAAAAGGTAACTCATGAAAATGAAAACTACTTTTTATCAGTAGTACTTAATGAAGATGAAGAACCAAGTGATGAATATGTAATTTTTAAAGAAATAATTGAAGATAATGAAAACTATGTTGAAGCTGTTGCAGATGCCAACCTTCAAGCTGAACTTATCAAATTATTTACAAATGAAGTAGGTAAACTAGTTGAAAGCCTACCAGATGAATTTTAGTCATAATTAGAAAAGAAACTGAAAATGTTTCTTTTTTTCTGCATAATTTTATAGTATAATATAAATAAGAAAGGAAGTTTATATGAATTGGATATTTTGGCTTATTTTAGTGATTGTCTTAAGCTTTGTGGAAATTGCAACCGTTAATTTAGTTTCAATTTGGTTTGTAGCAAGTGGAATAGTTGCTATGATTTTATCTTTCTTTATTGAAGATACAGCAATTATTACAACGATATTTATTTTATTAGGAATGCTTTTACTTGTTATATCAAGACCAATTGTAAATAAATTAAGAAGTAAAGATAATGAAAAAACAAATTTAGACCGTATTATTGGTGAGGATGCCATTGTAACTGAAGAAATCACTAAAAATGAAGTTGGTGAAGTAAAAGTAGATGGCAAAAGATGGAGTGCTATATCAAAAGATATATGTGCCAAAGGAGATACTGTAAAAATTTTAAAAATTGATGGCGTTAAGTTAATTGTAAAAAAGGAGAGTGAATAATTATGCCAGAAATTCTAATTGCAATATTAGTAGTTATTATAATCATCATTATACCTAATATTAAGATTGTACCTCAATCAAAATGTTATGTAATTGAAAGACTTGGGTCATATCATACAACATGGCAACATGGACCACATTTTAAAATACCTTTTATAGATTCAATATCTAACAAGGTTACATTAAAAGAAATAGTTAAAGACTTTGCCCCACAACCAGTTATAACTAAAGATAATGTTACAATGCAAATTGATACTGTTGTGTATTTTCAAATAACTGATGCAAAACTTTATACTTATGGAGTTGATTATCCAGTCAGTGCCATTGAGTCATTAACAGCAACTACACTTAGAAATATCATCGGAGAACTAGAACTTGACCAAACTCTTACAAGTAGGGATATTATTAATACAAAAATGAGAGCAATCTTAGATGAAGCAACAGACCCATGGGGTATAAAGGTAAATAGAGTAGAAGTTAAAAATATTTTACCACCTAGAGATATTCAAGAAGCAATGGAAAAACAAATGCGTGCTGAACGTGAAAGAAGAGAAAAAATTCTTCAAGCCGAAGGAGAAAAGAAATCAAGTATCTTAATTGCTGAAGGTGAAAAAGAAAGTGCAATTCTAAGAGCAGAAGCCCAAATGATGAGTCAAATTAAAGTAGCTGAAGGTAAAGCTGAAGCAATGATTAAAATCAAAGAAGCTGAAGCAAAAGGTATTAAACTTCTAAAAGATGCTGGAGCAGATGAAGCTGTGATTCGTTTAAAATCATTTGAAGCATTAGAAAATGTTGCAAATGGTAAGTCAACAAAAATAATTGTTCCTGCAGAACTTCAAGGCGTTGCTACATTTGGAACAACTCTAAAAGAAGTAATAAAGGAAGATAAAAAGAAATAACAAAAAGCAATATGGCAAATCGCTATATTGCTTTTAAAGTAAAATGAAAAACGCATCTCTAAATCAACGGGACTCATTTAGATGCAACCAAATATATTAGCAAATTTTCTTTGCTATATTTATATTATCATATTCAAAATAAAATTACAAGTTGTATTTATCCAATAAATAAGTTAGATTTATGCAAATTCTTTGCTATTTATAAATTAATATGGTAGAATAAATCTTATGGGATATCCAGTTGATTGGATGCTGCCTCATTTTAATTTTAAAATTGAAAGTGAGGTGAGGTCAAATGCTAAAAAAAGATTTTCTTGTTTTAGGATTATGGCTTATCATAATTTTACTTATTTTGGTATTATTACTTAAATAAAAAAGAAAAAGCATCTGAATCAACGAGGTTGATTCAGATGCATCCTATTTATTGGTAGCATCCAATCTCGCGAAGCTGGATGTTCCATTTTTAATTTATGCAAATTTCTTTTGCTATATACATATTACCACAAATTTCAGCTGTTGTCAAAAAAATTACAATTCATTTCTTTCTATATTTTTACTATTTAAAGTCATATCTAATTCTTTATTTATAAAATTTATTTCATATCCACATATATTAGCTATTTTTTCAATGGTTTTGAAATCTGGTTCAATGGCTCCTGTTTCATATTGTGAAATAGTATTTCTAGCATAACCAACTAGTGTACTTACTTGTTCTTGACTTAATTTACTTGATTTACGCATAGTTTTTAATATTTTTCCTATCATTTCTTACACCTCATGTAAATTATCCCATTATCTAGATGAAATTGCTTGACTTGTCTGTAATAAAGACATATAATTGTATTAACAATAGTCTTTATATAAGACATATGGAGTTGATAATATGAGAAATAAAAAAATATGTTTTTTACTTATAACTATAATATTTTTAGTAATATTGAACTTTTTTCCAAAACCAAAAGAAGTGTTAAAAGAAGAAGAAAAAAGTACCAAAACAGAAAAATTAATATCCATGAATTTAGAACAGACAGCAGGTGCAGGAGATTATAAAACAGTTACTCAAAGTAGTTGGCCAACAGAAGGATATGTTTTTAATAGTGAATTATCTAAATGTGAAAATGGTAGTGAACTAAGCTGGGATGATACAAAAAAAACAGTTATTGTATTAGGAAATATTTCAGATAAATGTTACATTTATTTTGATATATACATGCCAACATTAGCAGAATATGTTATTTCTCAATATGGTAATGTACAAGGAAATAATAATATATATTTTCACAATGGTACAATAACAAGTGATGATGGTACAATTATAGATGCTAATGACAATTCGTATAGATATGCAGGTACAAATGATGAAGTTAAAAATTATATTTGTTTTGGAAGTGATAATGAAACATGTCCAGAAAACAATTTATATAGAATAATAGGGGTTTTTAACAATCATGTTAAATTAATAAAAGCAACAGCTGGCAATGCCGACTTATTAGGAACTGATGGTGCTTATGAAACTGATACTACTTATAAATGGTCAATTTTAACAAGCTGTCCGAGTGGGGTAGCATTGAATTACAATAACTTAACTTTTCTAGCTAATAAAAATATTATAGCAGCACCAACGCCAATAACGACAACAGGTTGTTTTGATTGGAAATATTCAGAACTAAATACTATAAACTTAAATACAAATTTTATTAATCAATTATCTAGCAAATGGCAGTCATTAATTATAAATACAGATTGGGTTGTAAAATGGAATGCTTATTCTGATATTTTTTGGTATTTTAATGCTAGTGAAGCCTTTACCAATGAAATTTTAAATACTAATGAAAATAATTTATATAATGCTAAAATTGGGATGATGTACGTAAGTGACTATGCGTATTCTGCATCCAAAGAACGTTGGGCAGATAACATATCCGCATCTAAATTTCCTTGGATGTTTGTAGGAGAAGAGTGGACGATGCTGAGTGTTTCCGATGGCGGTAAAATATATATAGATGATGGTAGCTCTTTTTCTAGAGCAGACTCTACTAATGTTGCTAAAATATCTAGACCAGTATTTTATTTAAATCAAAATATTCTATATGACAAAGGAACTGGAACTTCTGATAATCCAATTCGTTTAAAATTTTAATGTAAAAAAATGTAAATCATCGAAAAAATTTTTTAAAAGTGAATATTTAATATTTACTTTTTTTGTGTCTTTTGGTAGTATATATGTAGGACAGTGGTAAACTGTGGGAGAAAGTGGGGGATAATATGTTGCTGGGTGAATTTCATCATAACATTGATGATAAAGGCCGACTTGTTATTCCAACGAAGTTTAGGGAAGACTTAGGTCAAGAATTTATTCTTACCCGAGGCATTGAAAAATGCTTATATGTCTACTCAAAAACGGAATGGGAAAAGCTAGTAGGTAAACTAAATACTCTACCTTTCACTAAAAAAGTAACCCGGACTTTCACACGCTTCTTCTATTCGGGGGCTACTGCCTGCGAGTTCGACAAAAGTGGTCGAATGAGTATTACCTCCCCATTGGTTAGCTACGCCGGTTTAGATAAAGAATGTATTATAATCGGCGTTAATGACCATTTGGAAATCTGGGATAGTAAAGCATTCGAAGAATTTATGAACGACAACAGCGATATTATTGAAGATATTGCAGAAAATTTATTTGATGGTGATAAAAATGCATTATAGTGTACTAAAAAATGAATTGCTTGAAAATCTAGATATCAAAGATGGAGGAATATACATAGATGGCACAATTGGTTATGCCGGAGATTCCAAAGAAATATTAAAAAAAATACCAAATGGAGCCCTTTATGGTTTTGATGCTGATAAAAAAGCGGTAGAGTATTCCACAAAAGTCCTAAAAGAAATCGGCGATAATTTCAAGATATTTAATACTAATTTTGTTAATATGAAAGAAGTATTAGATGAAGAAAACATTACTAGTGTAGATGGAATTATATTTGACTTAGGTTTTTCATCTCCTCAAATAGATGATGAGACCAGAGGATTTTCTTTTATGCATGATGGTCCCTTAGATATGAGAATGTCTAGTGAAGGGAAAAGTGCTAAAGACATCATTGATACTTATAGTGAAAGTGAATTAGCAGAAATTTTCTTTAAATATGGTGAAGAAAAACTAAGTAAAGTAATAGCTAAGAAAATTAAAAGTAAAAACGAAAGTATCAAAACAACATTAGAACTTGTTGAAGTAATAAAAGAAGCCACCGGAGCTAACTACTTTTACAAACAACATCCTGAAAGAAAAATATTCCAAGCATTAAGAATTGAAGTAAATGAAGAATTAACAGTTTTAGAAAAAGTTCTTCCTGATGCTATAAAAAGACTAAAAGTTGGAGGAAGGATGTGTGTTATAACATTTCATTCTTTAGAAGATAGAATTGTTAAAAATGTTTTTAAAAAATATAGTGATATTGACCCCCTTGTTAAAGGCTTAAAAGAAATACCTGATGCGTATAAGCCTTTAATAAAGTTAGTAAATAAAAAGCCAATACTTCCAAGCAAAAAAGAATTAGAAGAAAATTCCAGAAGTAGAAGTGCTAAATTAAGAGTAATTGAAAGGATTTGATTATAATGAAAAAAAAGAGTAAAAAGGTTAAATTATTAAAAGGAGAAAAAGCAATGTATGTATTGTTACTTTTCTTACTAATAACAATACCAGTATTTAATGTTTTTACATCTTCAATGTTATCTGAAACAAATAATGAAGTTGAAAAAATAACTAAAAATATTGAACGCCAAGAACTTACTAATCAAGGACTTTCAATGCAAATCGATGAACTTGCAAGTTTAGAAAACATTCAAACTATTGCAGAAAATCATGGTTTGTCGTATAATAATAGTAATATTAAAACAGTTGGAGAATAAGGAGATAGTAATATGAAAAAAAGAGCAACAGTTAAGATATCAAAATTTATTATTTTAATTGTTGCTCTTTTATTTGTGGCTATAATTGCTAAACTTTCTTATGTTGTATTAAGTAATAAAGTTGATGGTATTAATTTACAAGAAAAAGCTGCAAGTATAGCTACAGTAAAAAAGACATTATATGCCGACCGAGGAAGTATTTATGATGTAAATGGTGAAGAACTTGCAAGTACTATTAATTCTTACACTGTTATAGCTTATATAAATTCTAATAAAACAAATGTCACAGATAAAGAAATGACTGCAGAAGCTTTATCACCAATTTTAAATATGAGTAAAGAAAAGCTAATGGAATTATTAAGTAAAGACCTTTATCAAGTAGAACTAAGACCTGGAGGTTATGGTATTTCTGAAGTAATAAAAGCTAAAATAGAAAAACTAGAGTTACCAGGAATAGATTTTATAAAAAATTCTAAAAAAAGATATTATAATAAATCAACATTTGCATCTTATTTAATTGGTTATGCTAAAACTTTAGATGATGGTAAAATTTCTGGAGAATTAGGTATTGAAGGATATTATGATGATATTTTATCGGGAACTAATGGTTATACTAAATATTTAAAATATACTTCAAGTAATTATAAAATTCCCAATACAAATGAAGATACTAAAAAAGCTAAGAATGGATCAGATATCTATCTAACTATTGATAGTAGTATTCAACTTATAGCTGAAAAAGCTGTATCAAGTATGAAGGATAGATTTAATACAGATTGGGCAGTATTTACAGTAATGGATGCCAAAACTGGAGCAATTGTTGCTAGTGCTACAAGTCCAAATTTCAATCCAAATGATACAAATACAATAAAAGAATATATGAACCCCCTTATAAGTTATCAATATGAACCTGGTTCAGTTATGAAAGTATTTTCTTTTGCATCAGCAATTGAAGAAGGAAAATATAATGGCGAAGAAACATTTAAATCTGGTTCTTATACTCTAGATGATGGAACAGTTATCAGAGACTCAGAAAGAAAAGGCTGGGGAACAATTTCATTCGATGAAGGTTTTGCAAGGTCATCAAATGTTGCAGCAACAACACTAGCTTTACGCCTCGGAGTTGATACATTATCAGAATATTACAATAACTTAGGTTTTGGTAAAAAAACAGGAATTGAACTTTCCAATGAAGCCATCGGCGATATTGAAATGGTTTATCAATCAGAACTTGCAACAGCATCTTTTGGCCAAGGGGTAAGTGTTACAGCCATTCAAATGCTTCAAGCCCTAAGTGCCATGACTAATGATGGAACAGTTATAAAACCTTATATAGTTGATAAAATAGTTGATGAAAATGGAACTATTACATATCAAGGAGAAAGACAAGTCGTAAAAAAAGTTTATTCTAATGAAACCGTTTCTAAAATGCATGAAATAATGAAGAAAGTAGTAGAAATAAATAAATATTGGCAAGTAGATAATGTGAGTTTAATGGGTAAAACTGGTACAGCTCAAATAGCATCACCAAAAGGTGGTTACTTAACTGGTACTTATGATTACATCAAATCATTCGCTGGAATATTTCCAACAGATAATCCTAAATACATTGTCTATGTTGCAGGTAAAAAGCCAGAATCATCTCTAGGTTCGTGGGCAAAAGTAATAACAACAGCAGTAGAAGAAATAGCAAGTTATGCTAAACTTACAGAAAGTAAAAGCGATGCAGACTTAACAAAAATCATTAAATTAGATAACTACATAAGCACAAATTTAGAAACTACTCTAGAAGAATTAAAAAACAAAAAGATAAATATTATTACAATTGGTAATGGAAAATATATAATAAATCAATATCCATTAAAAAATAAAACTCTTTTATCTGGAGAGAAGTTATTTATTTTAACAAATGCTACAGAATATAAAATGGAAAACTTAACTGGATGGAGTATTGGTGAAGTAAAAACATACTGTGATATCCTAGGATTAAAACTAGAATATTCTGGATATGGTTATGTAAAAAGTCAAAGTATTGAAGCTGGAGCAGTACTAGATTTAGAAAACATGACTTTAACAGTTGAATTAGAAAAAACTACATAAAAAGCACTATTTACACAAATGTGTGGAAATGGTGCTTTTTTTTTTTTTTTTTTTTTTTTCAGTTAAAATGGATATGTAAAATAAAATATCAGTGCGTGATATTGTTAAGGAGATGAGGAAATATGAAGAAAAAATACACTATACTTACAATAATAATTATATTATTTGTAACAACTTTTATAGGTTTTAAATCATTAAAACAAAATGTATATGAAGAAGAAAATAAAAATAAACCAACTAGAATAACTAAAGGAATATCCATGAATCTAGAACAAACGGCTGGGGCTGGTGATTATAAAACAGTAACCCAAAGTACTTGGCCAACAGATGGATATATTTTCAATAAAGAATTATCAAGGTGTGAAAATGGTTCAGCGTTAAGTTGGGATGATACAAAGAAAGTTGTTATTGTATCAGGTAATCTATCAGATAAATGTTATGTATATTTTGATAAATATATGCCTGCATCAAATTTAGCTGATGCATGTGATAGTGGTAATAATCTTGCAACTTGTATAACTTCATTTGCAAATGCAGTTGGTTCATCAATTTCTAATATTTATTACCATAATGGTAACTTAGGAAACGGAGCAGGAGACAATTCATATAGATATTCTGGAGCCAATCCAAATAACTATGTATGTTTTGGAAGTGATGCAAGTTCGTGCCCAGCTGATAATCTATATCGAATTATCGGAGTAATTGATGGCAAAGTAAAATTAATAAAAGCCGACTTTGCAAGTAGCACTCTTTTAGGTACGAATGGAGATTATGGTAGTTCTACTACTCCAGCTTCTACTTACAAAGGAAGTTTAACATCAGTAAATACATATTATTGGAATAGCTCAGATGAACAAAATACATGGAGTATTGCTTTATTAAATACGACAAATTTAAATACAAACTTCATTAATAATTTAAGTACTACATGGTCAAATAAGTTAGTAACTACAACATGGAAAGTAGGTGGTGGTTTACTAATTGATATAATAAGGCAAATCCCAAGTATGAGTTATCAAAATGAAATAACAACCCCAGCATCAACAACGACATATAATGCCAAAATAGGATTAATGTATGTATCAGATTATGGATTTGCAACAGACCCAAGTGCATGGACATTAACTTTGGAAAACTATAATAATACTACGGCAATAAATAGCAATTGGATGTATATTGGTCATGATGAATGGACAATAACACGTGATTCAGATGGTCCAGATTCAGAATTTCGTATTGATAAATCCGGAATCGTATCTTCAGACCTTGGAACATATAACTCTAATGGAGTAAGACCTGTCTTTAATTTAGAGTCTTCAGTTACTTACGTCAGTGGTGATGGCACACAAAGTTCACCAATCCGCATAAATTAAACCAAAGTAAAAGGTCTCGATTGAGACCTTTTTAGTTTTTATGTCTTTGCATAAATTGTTCTAATGCCATTTCAAATTCATTTTTATCATTTAAACTTACTAGATATTCTTCATTATTTATAATATTTATTTTTCTTATACAAAATGTTCCAATATCTCGTTCAAGAGTTAGGTATACATATTTTACACCATCAATTAAGAATTCATCTGTAATAATATAATCTCTTCCATCATCTAAAGTAATTATTTCTAGTTCTTCCATTATCTTGAACCTCCATCTCTAGTGCCTGCATCATTTAGTTTTGAAAGTAAGCTAGCTACTTCTTCTTCACTTTTATCTTCTTTAGCATAAGCTTTAATAATTTTATCCATAAGTTCTTCATATTCTTCTAAAGTAATATTTTTACTATCTAAATAATCTTGAAAAGAACTATGTAGGGCACTTTTTATTTCATCTTCACTGTAAGATGCTGGGTTACTAGCAATAATTCTTGACATTTTTGAAAATAATTCATTCATATAACTTTCTTTTTCATATTCATTTAAAGCTCTAAAGCAACCATAAATTCTTGTATCAATATCATATTCTTTATTACTATTAAGTACATCACTAGCAACATTATCCATTTGATACCACCAGTAAGGGCGTTGTTCATTTTTATTATAACCAGCTATTTCTGTGTTTTCTGTTACAGCAGCAGCTAATTCATTTTTAATTTCTTTAGCATTTTCTCCAACTTCCATCGCTTCATGAAGTTCATGAATACCTACAGTTAAACCAGCAGATAAAGCCACTAAAATAATTGTTTTTGTAGCTATTTCTTTAATACCCATCGCTTTTTTCTTTTTAGTTCTTCTATTTTTTACCATTGGTCTATTAACACTTAAATTATAAGCGTTTTCATCTCTAGTTACTTTTCTTGTTCCATCACTATTAAACATTCTATTAACAGTATAATCTAAATCTTGAACATTATCATTCATATATATACCTTCTTCCTATTATTATTTTACCTTAAAAATTTAAATATGGCAATATTTTTTGAAAAAATTGACAACTGTTATTGCATTGTAATTTTAAATTTGGTATAATTTATGAAGAATAGGTTGGTGAGACGAATTGTGAGCTTAAGTGTTATCGATAAATATGTAGTAAAAAAAGAAAAAGACCTACTTGAGTACGCAAAGATACTAGAATCAATAATAAGTATTGATGATAATAAAATGTGGCAAAACAAAAAAGAATTTGCTCTTTATGCCAAAGAAATAATTGAAATTTATGCTGATACATATTACTTTCAAAACAACAAACATAAAGACAATCCGATAGAATATTCCAATGATAATATTAATTTTGTATTAAAATCTATTATTGAATATTGTCGCCTTCATGATAAAATGGGACTAATTAGAACATGGAAGAATGAAACATTTTTACTTTCTGTCATAATTTGTACAGCTTGTTATGTAGATTTTGCAAGTAACGTAGTAGATGGTGATTATCAAGATACTAAAAATAAGTTTAAATATTTATTAAGTTATTTAAGAAAAACAAAGTTATTAAATGTTAAAGATAATAAATACTTTATAAATGATTTATTTGAAGCAGTTAAGAAAAATGCTAGTGAAGATAAGAAGATTTTGGTAGGGCTTGAAAGTGATAACTATCGTAATGAATATAAAATGATTAGTAATAATCCTACTTATTATGAAGTTAAGTTTAGTTATGAAATACCAGGTTTAGAAGAATTTGATGAATCTTTAGTAAGTGGCGTTTTAAAAGATTATGAAACTAAAATAAAAGAAATATCATATGACTTACTAGCAAGTAGAGTATTAACAGAACTAATAAGTAATAAAGATATGGATAAATATGTTATCCGTATTGATAAAGGACTTAAAAAAGCTGGTTTAATTAGATTATTTGATAATAAGTATTTAAAAGAATTTGTTAAAATACTAATTCCCTATGAAGAAGAAGTAAAATATCAAAGTATAATAAATGCTTATAAAGAAATAGGAATGAGTTTTATATATGATTATGATGATATAGAAAATGTAAATCCAACAATCTTTGTAGATGATATGGAACTATTAGTAAAGAAAGAATTTATTAATAACAATTTAGACAATAATATGAGTTTTGATAAAATGAACATAAAACTTGTTGTAAAAATTAAGGAGGAATAAAAATGAGTGTGTATGGTGAATTTTTTACAAAATTTATGGAACCATTATTTGAAGGTTTCGTAAGTATTTTTAAAGGGTTAGGTTCAGGGTTATTTCAAATGTTTAATATTGTAAATTATATTACAGTAATAAATGATTATAAGAGTGATTTAACAGGTATTGGTTTAGTAATAATGATTTTTTCAATTATTTTCTTAGTAGCAATATTTGCTTTAATAGTATTCTTAATTTATAAATCAATTAGAGTTTATGTAAGATACAGAAGAAATGTTAAAAAAGAAGATATGTTAATTGAAGAAATAGACTCTTTAAATAATGAAATATTTAAGTTAAAAAGACAAAATGCTAAAATTAGTGAACTTACTAATGAAAATGGTGAAATTGAATATAACGAAGATGGAACTGTTAAAAATGAACTTAAAGAAGGAGAAAGTAGATTCTTTAAACTTAGTAATGTTGATGCTAAATATGAAAGTATGACACCAGAAGAAATTCATAATACATTTACACTAGAAGAATTCTGTGACCAATTTAGAAATTATTCAGCATCTAAATTACATTTATATTATGATATTAATTTAATACGTTTATTTATTGCATCATTTGCCTCAAATAAATTAATTATCCTTGAAGGTATTTCTGGTACTGGGAAAACATCACTAGCATATGCTTTTGGTTCATTTGTAGATAATGAAACAACTGTAGCAAGTGTTCAACCATCATGGAGAGACTCAACAGAAATATTTGGGTATTTCAACGAATTTACAAAGAAATTTAATGAAACTGAAATTCTAGAAAAAATGTATGAAGCTGAATATAGTGACCAAGTATATATTACCTTACTAGATGAAATGAATATTTCTCGTGTTGAATATTACTTTGCCGAAATGTTATCTATTCTAGAACTTCCAAATAAAAAAGACTGGGTTGTGGAATTAGTTCCAAATGTTTGGCCTGGCGACCCTAAAAAGTTACAAGATGGAAAATTAAAAATTCCTGAAAATATGTGGTATATTGGTACAATCAACAATGATGACTCAACATTCATGATTACTGATAAGGTTTACGATAGAGCAATGCCAATTGCAATCGATGATAAATGTGAAGTATTTGAAGCACCAGAAACTGATAAAGTTAAAACAAGCTTTAAGTATTTAGATAGTTTATTTGAAAAATCAAGTGAAGACCATGCAGTTAGAGCAGAAAACTTAGAAAAGATTGCTCAACTAGATAGATATGTAATTGACCACTTTAGACTTGCTTTTGGTAACAGAATTGTTAAACAACTAAAAGACTTCGTTCCAGCATTTGTAGCATGTGGTGGAGATGAAGTAGCAGGTATTGATTACCTTATAGCTCACAAGATTTTAAGAAAATTCGAACAATTAAATCTAGCATATATTAAAGATGAAATAGATGGACTAGTTAATTACTTAGAAAAATTATTTGGAGCAGGTAAAACTCCAGAATGTAAAGCATATTTACTTCGTCTTAAGAAAACAATTTAGGTGATATTTATGGATATTGTAGAATACCTAAATAGTATAAATAAAGATAACGCTAACAAATTTATCGCATCAACATCATCAAACATTACTGTTAAACGTGATATTGATGCGCGTGTTAGTGACACATCATGGATAGATATGGTAGAAGAATGTATACCATATCTTGATAATATCATAAGAAATCCAAGAAGATTTATTGTTCAAGAAGAAAATATTGTACCAATCGAAAAAGCCAAAGTTGTAACAGAAGAATCAATTAGACATCTTGCCCAACATACAAGTATGATACAAGAAGTACAAGAAGATGGAACAGTTATTCCTCTTAAATTATTAAATGTATATCGTGAAGAAACAGTAGATTTATATGAAAATAGATTTATTAAATCTTTAGTAGATAACCTTTATACATTTGTAAATAATAAATTAAATGAATCAGACCAAAGAAGTTATGCTAAAGTAGAAAGTACTGTTACATATCAAGGAATGATGAAGAAAAAAGGTGAAGATGTTGAAGTAAATCTAACCCTAAAAAGTAAGAAAGATACTGAAGTAGATGCATCAAAAGATGGACATAGCTTAGAAGAACGTATCGAACATATCAGAGATATTGTTTCATCTTTCAGGGGTTCGACATTTATAAAAAGCTTAAAAGAATCTAGTCCAGTAAGAAGTCCGATTAGAAAAACTAATGTTATTCTAAAAGAACAAAACTTTATAAAAGCCCTAGAATTATGGGAATATCTAGAAAAGAATAATATCAAACCAGTAACTAGTATTGATAAAAGAAGTGAAGTTATTAAAAGTGGAGATATTAAAACTAAATATGATTTAGCATTCTTTATAAATACTGATGCTATAGATATAAATAAAACTTCTAACAAGAGTGAATATAATTCTGCAATTGTATCTAAACTTGTAAATGATTTTGTTTTTACAGGAAATATAACTGAAAAAGAGTTTAAAAAGTTAATGGAAAAAGAATTTAAAGAAGCTAAAAAACGTAAAGATAAAGCAACTAGTGGTATTAAGAAAACTATTGAAGATTTCTTAGATAACTACAATAATAATAAGAAAAAAATAATATCAATAATAAAATAAGTGAGGGATTAAAATGACCAAAGAAAATAAGAATAAGGAATTTTTAAGAAATAAAGAAACTATTAATATTAAAGAGTTTATGCTTCAAAAAAGTGGAGAACAAGATAAGTTAATTACTGATACTTTAGATAAAATATATGAAGGTAATGTTGAAGTAACAAAGAAACATTTAGAAAAAGTATTAAATGTTGCTTTTGATAATAAGGATAATGAAACATATTTACCTCATAGTTTATGTGTTAAAAAAGATGGTAATAAGTTAATATTTGCTTTTAAAAAGAAAAATACAGCTTTAATTATTTTGTTTTTACTAGGGTTCTTATTTATCGCTGGGTTTGCAACATTTACTGGGGTTCAATTTTTAGCTAAAGAAAAGTTAAATATTGACCTAAATGGTGATGGAATTGCTGATTTAAATATTGATTTAGATGATGATGGTTTATGTGATATTAACTGCGATATAAATGATGATGGAAAACCAGATAAAAATATTGATTATCGTGGTAATAGAAAACCAACATTTAATGTTTTAGTAGAAAATAAAGATACATTATTTAATGAAATGAACCAAATGGATGAAAAAGGTAAATGTAAATTAAATTGTGATACAAATAATGATGGATGGCCAGATACAAATATTGATATAGATGGTGATGGCAAAGCAGATTTAAACATTGATATTGATAATAATGGTTTACCTGATTTAAATATTGATACAAATGGTGATGGTGTAGCTGATATTAACATTGATGATGATGGTGATGGTAAATGTGATAGATTATGTGCATCAGTTAGTGACAATAAAGGTGGAATGACTACTATTGGTGGTGGAAATGTAAACATTGATACTGCAGCCTTAATAGTTGCCTTTGAAAGTGGGGCTGACATTAATGTATCAAATCTTTATCCAGATGACCAAAATGACCCAGATGTTAATACAACAGTTCCAGATGTTAAATTTACAATTATAAATACTACATCTAAAGCAATTCATTATAACTTAGATTGGATAAATGTTGAAAATACATTTACAAGTGGAAATTTCATGACAAAGATTTTTGGTGATAATGGTGGATATAAAGCCGATTGGGCATCAGCTCCAACCACAAATAATCGTTTTGCAAATAACATTGAAATTCCTGCTTATACAACTCAAAATTATGTCTTATCATTTAAACTACGAGGCATTGGTACTGAACAAAACTTCGACCAAGGTAAGATATTTAAAGGCCGTGTGGCAGTAGATATAATTGAAAATAATAACAAATAATAAAGTGTCCTTTTAATAGGGACATTTTTATTATATAAAGAATACAATATTTAGAACATAAATTTGTCGAAATATATTGACTTTTGTCGAATTTATGGTAGAATAAAAAACATTATTACAGAAAAATTTTTGTAATAGTGAGGGGGAATTGGTATGGCTACAAAAGCTACAAAAACAACAAAAAATGCGGTGGTAAAAAATACACCAAAGAAAGGTTCTAAAAGTGTTACATCTAAAAAAGAAGAAGTAGTAACAAAAAGTAAAACAAATATCTTTAAAAATATTTGGAATTTTGTTATGAAACATAAAATTATATTTGGTATTTTTCTAATAATAATTCTTATTATAATCTTCACATTATTATTTTTAAAAATATCACTTAATTTTACTGTGCTTTCCATTAATGATGATAAGTATTCTAAGGCAGATATGAATATGGGTTTATATAATTTGAAATATAATTATTTTGGTAAAGATGCAAGTGAAATACCTGATGCAACATTAGAAGAACAATTATCTTCAGTAAATATGACTGTTTCAGAATATTTAAAAAGTGAAGCAGTTACAGAGTTAAAATATCGCAGTGCCATAAAAAAAATAGCTAGTGATAATAATATAACATTAACTAAAGAAGATGAAGAAGAAATAAAGAGTGATATTAATAGTGTTATTAAGAGCTTTGGTAGTCATGGTGAATTTAATAAGTTTTTAAGGGAAAATAAAACTAACAAAAAAGCTTATGAAAGTTACTTAAAATCAAATAAACTTTATGAAAAAGTATTTGAAACACTTTATACAAGTGGTAAGAAAAACTACTTAACAGATGAAGAAATAAAGAAAGAAACAACTAATTACTATAATGAATATTACAAAGTAAATCAAATAGTATTAGGAATAGTTGATACAAGTACTTTAGAAAGTTTAAGTGAAACAGTAGTAAATCAAAAAAAGGCTTTAATAGAAGCAATTCTAAAAGAAGCTAAATCAGGTGTAGACTTTGAAGAACTAGTAAAAAAATATAGTGAAGAAGCTAGTAGTGATAACAATCTATATTTTACTAAAGATGGTGTTTTAGAAGAAGTTTACAATGCGGTTGATAGTCTTAAAGAAGAAGAGATAAGTGATATTATAAAAACTAAATATGCTTATTCAATCATTAAAAGATTACCATTAGATGATAAGAAATTAAATGATTATTTAGAAAAGAAAGCTAAAGAAAAGTATAATAATGATATCACAACAAAAGCTGAAGATTATAAAGTATTTTATGAAAATGCTTATAAAAAAATTAAGTAGGAGAGGTAAGAAATGAAAAAAGGAAATAAGAATAACATAGTTTATATTGTTATAGCTTGTATAGTTGCTATTATCCTTTTATCTTTAGCGGGTGTATCATTATATAAAGTAATAAATATTGAAAATGATAGTATTCCAGAAGTAATCGGTGAAATTGATAATAGTAAGAAAAATACAACTAAATTAGCAAATGAAATTACAGATAAAGTTAATTCATTAGATGAAAAAACATCTGAAGAACTTGCTAATATGAACAAAACACAAAAAGATTTAAATTCTGCCACAAACAAAAATATTAATGAAAAATATGAATCATTAGATAAGACAATTAATGATGCTAGTGAAAATACTTTAAATACTGTTAATACTCATTACAATTCTTTAGTGGAATTAAATAATAAGAATTATAACAGTTTAAAAGACCAAATCAATGATTTTAGTGATGAAACAAGAACTAATTTCATTAATGTAAATCAAAAAATTGATAGAGAATTCTTGGCATTAAATAAAAAGATTGATACATATAATGAAAGTTTAAATAAGAAATTAGATAAGAATAATGAAAATATTAATATTAAATTAGATAATTATAATCAAAATTTAAATGTTAAATTAGATAATTATAATCGAAATTTAAATGTTAAACTAGATAATTATAATCGAAATTTAAATGTTAAACTAGATAATTATAATCAAAATTTAAATATTAAATTAGATAATTATAATCGAAATTTAAATGTTAAACTAGATAATTATAATCGAAATTTAAATGTTAAACTAGATAATTATTATAATAGAATAAATAATTCTTTAAATAGCATCGAAAATAATATTCTAGCTGGATTTAATTGGAACCAAGCAAAATTAAATGCTATTGGAACACAAATTACAGATGGATTTAATTGGAACCAAGCAAAATTAAATGCTGTTGGAACACAAATTACAGATGGATTTAACTGGAACCAAGCAAAATTAAATGCTGTTGGAACACAAATTACAGATGGATTTAACTGGAACCAAGCAAAATTAAATGCTATTGGAACTCAAATTACAGATGGATTTAACTGGAACCAAGCAAAATTAAATGCTATTGGAACTCAAATTACAGATGGATTTAATTGGAACCAAGCTAAATTAAATGCTGTTGGAACACAAATTACAGATGGATTTAATGGATTAAATAGTGCATTAACTGCAAATACAGATAGTGTCAAACAACTAATTAATAGAGCATATACTGGTTTAAATACAAATTTAACAAACGGATTTGATAGAATTACAAATAGACAAGAAAACGATTTTAATTCATTAAATAATGGAATTGGAAGTATTGCTTCAAAACAAGGTACAGAATTTACACAAATTAAAGCATCTATTAATGCAAACGCAACTTTAGTAAATGATAAATACTTAGCATTAAATGGAAGTTTAAATGGAGTTAGTCAAACAGTTAATGAAAATAAATTAGCATTAGAATCTATTGGAAGTAAAATAGATGATATAACTAGTAAATTAAATAGTATGGATGCCAAAATAGATATTTTAGTAAGAAATATGAAAGTATCTAGTATTGATAGTTTAGATATTCGAGCATTAGCTGAATACTATGAAACATATTATACAAACTTTAAAAGAGAAAATGGAAGAGATGCAACTCTAGAAGAAAAAATGGAATCTGTAATTACTTATTTAAAAAATCATGGTTATGTAAGAAGTAATTAATAAAATGGATATAGATTTTGAAAGATTAAGAATGGATTTAATTAATTATTTCGAGGGAGCTTATTTTGCAGGTGGTATTGGGTATGCAATACTTGATGCAGATAGAGCAAGGTATGCAACAGAAGATGAATTAATTAGATTAGCTCAATTTGTTGGATTAGATTTAACAAATTATGAAAATGTGGTAAAGAGTAGATAAATTAATCTATTCTTTTTTTTGTTAATATAACATATATTTTTCTGAGGGATAATTATGTT
>ERZ779643.135-NODE-135-length-69500-cov-7.051364_pt1 | contig 69500 bp, 59 predicted proteins | sample MGYA00511564_ERZ779643 | MGnify/ENA primary metagenome ERZ779643 (study PRJEB29588, sample SAMEA2147114) | human gut metagenome | biome: human gut; feature: human-associated habitat; material: faeces | place: Denmark | collected 2008/2010 ...
GATAAAATTTCCGAGCCGCCGAAAATTTTTTCCGAACCAACTTGTTCCGATCAAAAGCTAGGGCGGGAAAATGATGAGGACAAACGGGCGTGAAATAACGATATGACAAACTGCAAAAAAACGGAATAGACGCCTCAACAACCTACAAAAGCCAATTGAACAAATACCCCGACAGGACAATAAAGGCGGCAACGGTACCGAAAAAAATGCCAATGAGACGCCAGGTCATGACTTTTTTCAGCAAAGTGGCCTCCGGCAGAGACAAACCGACCACGGCCATCATAAAGGCAATGGCCGTGCCCAACGGAATGCCTTTGGCCACAAAGACCTCAACTACGGGTACGATTCCGGCGGCATTGGCATACATGGGGACAGCCAGAATAACGGACAGGGGGACGGCGAGCCAATTGCTGCGTGACATATAGTGCGCAAAGAAGCCTTCGGGTACAAAGCCGTGCATGAAAGCTCCGATGGCAATACCTACGAGGACATATATCAGGACGCCTCGCACAATACGCCACGCCTCACGTACGATGGCGGGCAGACGACGAAGAAAGGGTATCTGCTTTTGCTGCCACCCGTCGGTCTGCAACGCAGACTGATGCTGCAGCTGGCGGACCCAATCGCTCAGATAGGGAGAAAGATTCATACGCCCCAGCACCATACCTCCAACGATGCCCAGCAGAATGCCGCTGACAATGTAGACCAGCGTAACCTTCAGGCCGAAAGCACCCAGAAACATGGCCACGGCTACCTCGTTGACCAAAGGAGAGGTGATGAGAAACGAAAACGTAACCTCCAGAGGAATGCCTCCCTTGACAAAGCCAATGAACAAGGGTATGGACGAGCAGGAGCAAAACGGTGTGATGGCGCCAAAGAGAGAGGCCAGCAGATACTGCAGACCATACATACGATGGGTGAGCAGATAGTTACGCAGACGCTCAATGGGGAAACAGGAATTGACAATACCCATGAGCACGCTGATGCAAAAAAGCAGAATCAGAATCTTGATGGTATCGTAAAAGAAAAAGTTAAGGGCCGTGCCCCACGTGGTGCCGGCCCTGAGGCCAAACACTTCATAGACCAGCCAATCGGCAAAATACTGTATCATACCTGTCAGGAAAATTAATTCGTCATTATACGAACAATAAAAGGTTTATAAAAGCGGCAGTAGCCACAAGAGGCCCTACTGCCGCCGGAAAAAACAGGGAGGAGGCGGTGTCAGAGCCCCAAAATCTTTTTGACATCGGAAGCCGTAGGTACCTGTCCCTTAAACCTGACTTCACCGTCAACCACTACGGCAGGAGTGGTCATGACGTTGTAGTTCATGATTTCCATCATGTCGTCTACCTTGGTCAGTGTAGCGTCGAGATGATTCTCAGTAATGACTTTTTCAATAACCTGACAGGTTGCCTTACACTTGCTGCATCCCGGTCCTAATACTTTGATTTCCATATAACTGAATTTAATAGTAAAACAAATTCCACATATTTCACTTTGTCTGAAACAGCTGCCCGGAACTCCGGAATGCAGCTGCGCAAACACCCGACTCGTTCGCCATTCGTAAAACTACGAACATGCTACATAAAAAAAAGACTCACAAGCAGCAGCTCTCTTCCTTACAAAGAGGTTGGCTGAAGAATCCGGAAAACATCGTCCGGGCTATCTCCCAATTTTTACGATTGATGCAATACTTTACCTTGGGAGCCTCAATCTCGCCCTGAATAAGTCCGGCCGACTTAAGCTCCTTGAGATGCTGCGACACCGTAGCCTTGGCAATAGGCAGTTCCTCGTGTATATCGCCAAAAAAACAACTATCCTGCGAAGCCAGAAACTGCAGGATGGCAATGCGCGCAGGGTGTGCCATGGCCTTGGCAAAGCGGGCCAGCTGCTTCTGATGTTCAGCATATTTTCGGTTGTCCATAACGATATCTACATTTTTGTTCGTAAAATTACGAACTTTACTTCACACTGCCAAATATATCATAGAGAAAAAAAATGGAACTGCTCGTCCACCCCCATTGCGGAAACATGCATACAGCGGCGATGCAGCCGGCCAACTGTCATCCCCTATCCTATACAGAAGCGGCAGGAAAATTTTCGGGCACGCCTCCAGACGGATGTATGCGCATACCACTAAAAAAAGCGGCAGGAGTAGCGTATTGCAAACGCTGCTCCTGCCTTCCTGTAAAAAAACAGTTTTAAATTACATCAGGACACATGTCCTAAAGTGTCGTTTATTATTTTTCTTCAGCCAGACCGATTACGACGCGATTCTTGTCGTTCTCGCCAAACGGCTGCACGGTATCACCTTTGTAAGAATACTTAATACGTGATGCACTGATTCCGTATTTCTCCGTGAGTGCCTTGTTAACGGCAGCCGCACGTTTTTCAGAGAGGGTACGGTTGATGGCAGCGGTACCCGTTCCGGCATCAGCATAACCTACGAGCTCAACCTGAGCAGACGGATGCTGTTTGAGCCATGAAGCCAGATTAGCCACCTTCTGTTCCTCGGTTGCAGACATCGTTGCGCTATTGATGGTGAAGAACACCTCAATACGTGTCTTGGCCGGAGCGGGTGCAGGTTTGGGTTCGGGCTTAGGCTCGGGTTTAGGTTCGGGTTTGGGCTGCGGAGCAGGAACCGGAGTTACAGGTGCGGGAGTTACAGGCTGAGGTTTGGGCTCAGACTCCTTGGCCTTACCTTTCTTGAAACCAAACTTATAGGTCAAACCAATCATGGCATTTACCTGCCAGTCGCCGTGGCCATTGGTCTTAGAGTTGTAACGGTCGTGAAGATTGTTGGCCGTTACTTCCAGGTTCAAGCCCCAGTGTTTAGCCAGATTTGCTTCCATCTGAACGCCGGCTCTAAAATTGTGGACCAGACGGTTGTCATCCCATGCATAAGGAATGGAAACCGATGGATTCTGGGTTAACAAATTGTGCAGGTCGTCGTTGTTCCACGCATAAGAGAGGCCTACACCACCAATGAGGTAAACATTGATGGGATGTACCTTTTTGTGGGAAAAGATGTTGCACAAATTAAACATGAAGTCAACATCGGTTGTCACATAATTATATTCATAGGTCTTGTTTATAGACTCAATGCCTCCCTTGTTCTGCCAACCGCTCACGTTCAGTCGGGCACCGATTTCAGGTGAGAAGAAATGTCCGACAGAGAAAGCTCCCATCGGCATAATCAATTTAGAAGGGGTGTAATCCGTAAAGGTAATTTCACCACCACCCTGCACACCGATAAAGGTGTACGGATAGTACGTCTGCTCGTCAGCACTCTGTGCTACGGCAGGAGACAATACACTTACGAATAAGAGCAAAGCTGCCCATAGTTTTTTTCTGTTCATAATAATTATCTATTATTTAATAAATTATCACGCAAGTTAAATCAAGACACTTAATATTAAGCAAATATACGACAATAAAATGAGATGAGTGCAGTTTAATAAAAAAATTTTAAATCCGCCCATATCTGAGACACAGTTCGTCAGAATAAAAAAAGGTGCAGACATATGCAAACTGAATGGTAAGACACACAAATTCAGTGCATATTCTGCACCCTATTACGGGGAGGGATGATGCAGGAACTAAAGGTTCAAAGCTTTTTCAGCAGCAGCTTCTTCCTGCGGTCCTAAATCCATATACTTCATGATGGCCCGGCGCGCTGCACTGGCCACACGGCCATCGTCACTGCGAACTGCGGCAACGGCCTGGTCAAGAAACTCATCGACATCACGCCCTTCGGGACGCGCTCCACGGGAAAACAGGCGGGCCATCAACTGGAAACCACACTGCTGGCTGACGGAATGTGAAGAAGCCATCCACTCATAAGCCTTTTCGGAAGCATAGGGCAAGTTCTGGAAAAGATACATTACGCAGCACTCCACTTCTTCCGTGAATCTCATTGATTCAACCCAGATGTCGGCCAACTGAGGCGGAAACTGCCCGACAGGCTGAAGCATGGCTGCCAGCAGACGACACTCGCGAATGTCTTCCTGCCAAAGAGCCTGGGCAAGTTCGTGGGTATGAGGCAACTCCTGCGCCCAGGCCTGCAGGCGCGGCAATTCGACACCGAAATTAACTTTATAGGTCAGGCCCTTTTCGCGCATGGAAGCAGACACCACACCATTCATCATACCGCGCAAGGCACGTTTGATTTCGCGTAGCTGTTCGGCTGTATCCATAATTTCAAATACGGTTATTAGTTATTGATATTGGGCAGAGTACTATAATCACGGCTGTAGCGCAGCATCTGGTCCTCATAACTCTCATCGTATGAAATCCTGACATCGGTAATGTTTCCCTTTTCGTCACAAACCGCAGTGTAAACAGGATTAATGAAACCTTTATAAGGCGCGATGTTCAGACGGGCATAGCGCTCAAGCACCTCAGCATGGAGCACGGGGTCGACCTTCACGCCGTATGTTTCGACCAGATTGCGGGCTGCGCTGTAATCGCCCTCGCTCTTAATACGCTGGATTTCGGCCAGCAAACGCCCGAATAGCTGCCGCAACCGTTCGTAATCATTAACCTGGACGTAAGTCTTGCCGTTTCGCTTAACCAGTTCCACAACATTATCAGCCTTGCCTTGCTCATAACACCAATGGGCAATCAAAGCACGATTACGCATATGTGCTTCCTCTATATTATTACCCGGTTTGATACGCACGAGCTGGGTCATCAAACCATTCATCATATATGTATAGTATTGTGACTTGTAAGCCTCAAGATTGGGGGTCAGTCCGAGTTCTACCAATTTGGGATCAGCCACGTAATAGAGGCCAAAAAGGTCAGCCCGCGCCTCTTCGATAGTAGCACCATATGCTTTCAGCGAATCGGGGTCGGTGCCGGGCAGGAGTTTACCGCTGCCATGCCCGAGACACTCGTGAAGGTCAGTATGCAAATCGTCACAAGCGTCACCATAGGTTTCAATAAGTTTGCGCGTAGCAGCATCGTCAATAAACTCCTCTTCGAATCCATTACCGTGAGCGGCCTTGTTATAAGCATCCGTCAGGTTTCCGATTGTTACACTCTTTGAGCCGTATTCCTTACGAAGCCAATCGGAATTAGGTAAATTAATACCAATGGCGGTAGAGGGATAAAGGTCGCCGCCCAGGATGGCTGCCGTAATGACCTTAGCGGAAATCCCCTTACAGGTTTCTTTCTTAAATCGCTTGTCTACGGGCGAATGATCCTCAAACCATTGTGCGTTGGCACTGAGTTTTTCGGTTCGTTTGGTTGCGTCGAAATTCTTGAAATTGACGATAGACTCCCAACTGGCCTTCATACCAAGCGGGTCGCCATAGGTTTCGATGAACCCGTTGGTAAAGTCTACCGTACCGGCCGTATCCTGCAGCCAAAGGATATTATATTCATCAAAAGTTTTCAAATTACCCGTACGATAGTATGAAATCAGCTTGTCGATTACTTTGGCCTGCTCCGGTGTATCGGCAAAGGGGCGTGCCTTTTCCAAATAATATATAATACGCTTGATGGCAGGACCGTAAAGACCATCCTCCTTCCAGACCTTTTCAACCAATTTTCCGTTCTCCTTAACCAAGCGGCTGTTGAGTCCGAACATTACAGGTTCGGGATCAGACAAATCCTTACGGGCTGCATAGAAGTCTTCAGCTTCTTTCTGCGTCACTCCCTCGCCATAGTAATTCTCACCGGAAGTCAGCACCAGATCATCTCCGGCCCGCTGATTGACACGCATAGGATAGAACGTCGGATCGAAGATGGCCGGAAAAACTTCATTGCAGAAATCATCCAAACTTTGTCCAGGTTCCAAAGGAAGTTTATTAATATCCACTTCGGCCAAGACTTTGCGTAAATAATCCTGTGAAAATCCAGGTACGAACTTTTCACTGCCATAATGATGATAAATACCACTGCTGAACCATACTTGTTTAAGATAGACCGTCAGGGCTTTGAACTCAGCCGTTTCACGGTCACCTTTATAGTCAGTGTACACCGTTTCAAGCATACGCCGTATGCGCAGATTGTAACGCCCATTTTGATCAAACAGGATGTCACGTCCCTGCAAAGCAGCTTCTGAAAGATAATATACCAAAGTTTTCTGACGCAAACTCAACTGGTCGAAATTCTCCACCTTGTAACGCAACATTTGAATGTCGGCAAACTGCTCGTCGGCATACTTGAAATTGTCGGCAGCCAAAGCTGTAGTGGTAGTGGCTGCAAGCATCATCGCTAAATTCCGAAATTTAATCATTTTCTTACGTTTTTTTCAATAAAATAAATTAGTCTTTTCGCCAGAAAGCCGGCGTAAGCGGCAATATCAATGAAAATATTTCCAAACGCCCCAGCAACATAATGCCGCAGCAGGCCCACTTGACAGAATCCGGCAGTACAGCCATTGAATCATATGCTCCCAGCTCGTGCCCTACTGTAGGACCAGCGTTACTGAAAGTTGACATTGCAATTGACAAGGCATCAAGCAACGGCACCCCCTGACTGGCAATAAAGAAGGTACCTACCAATATAATGACCATATATGCAAAGACAAAAGCCAGCAAACGCTGAATGACGGGCAAAGGCAATGGTGTATGATTAACACAAGGCGGCACTACCGCTTTGGGATGAAGCATAATCTTAAATTCACTTTGAAGAATTTTATAGAAAGACAATAGTCGAACGCACTTCAGTCCACCCGCCGTAGAACCAGCACAACCTCCGACCGCCATCAGCAAAAGCATCAGGATCCATACCATTGGAGGCCAAAGCATATAATCACACGTAATGAAACCCGTAGTACTCTCAAAAGACAAAAGTGTAAATAAGGTATGACGGAAGGCCATTTCTACCGCCTGGCCCTGCACGAATATAAGTATCAGCGTAATAATTAATGCCACTCCTCCCAGCAGACAAGCATAAAAGCGCAACTCCTCATCACGGAAAAGATCTTTCCATTGTCGTTTAAATAAAGAGAGATAAAACAAAGTGAAATTAATGCTTCCCAAAAACATGAATACAATTAGGATGTACTCAATAAGTGGCGATTTAAAATAAAGTATGCTGTCCTGATGAGTAGAAAAACCACCCGTTGCCAAAGTTGAAAAAGCATGGTTGATTGCATCAAAAAAACTCATACCTGCAATCCACAACGATAATGTACATGCTGCCGTCAGCATCAAATAAACCATCCACAACCAACGGGCCGTAGTACTCACACGGGGATGAATGCGTTCCTGACTCATACCGGTAGATTCTGCGGTAAACAATTTCAGATTATTACTCCCCAAAGAAGGTAAAAACGCAATGGTAAAAATCACAATCCCCAATCCACCAATCCAGTGGGTAAGACTGCGCCAAAAGAGTATGGAGCGCGGAAGAGTATCGATATTCGTCAGAATTGTGGCACCGGTAGTCGTAAAACCAGATATGGCCTCAAAACAAGCATCTACAACTCCACAATTCACGTAATGGCCAAAAAGGAAAGGCAACATGCCTATCAATGAAAACGAGAGCCAGGTAAGCAGCACGATCACATAACCATCACGGCGATTTACCTGATTATCCGAACGTAATCCAATTAACCGCAACAGTCCTCCCAGCCCAACGGCGATAAGCATCGGGAAACCATATACGGCATGTACGTTTTCATGATAAAGTATTCCTACGCCCCAACTTATCAACAACAAAAAAGCCTCCAGAAAAAGAAGTTTGGCAAGGACCTTACAAATAACCCTTCCGTTAATCATGAATCAAAAAAAAGAAATAGTTGTTTCAATTAAAATACTTTTCGAGTTTGGCCAAGGCATTTCCGATACAAAATGCCATAATAGAATCGCCAGGCTCTATACGAGTCATACCATTAATAAGAAGCCCCTCTCCGTTACGGACAAGGCCTCCCAAAGTAACACCTACTGGCAAATTAAGATCCTTCACAGCCTTCTGTGTAGCCTTACAGCCCTCAGCTGCCACAAACTCTGCCACATCGGCATTGGCAATGGTAAGACACTTTACATTACTTACGTCGGCATTAAGCATCATTTGATATATATGGCCGGCTGCAAAAGTCTTTTTATTGATTATGGAGCCGATATCAAGGCTCTCAGCCATACCTACATAATCCAAATTTTCTACCATGGCCACCGTACGATGAACGCCCAAACGTTTAGCCGCCAAACATGTCAGGATATTAGCCTCAGCATTGTCCGTTAAAGCTGCAAAAGCTTCTGTATTCTGTATGCCTTCCTCACGCAACAAATCAACATCACGTCCATCACCGTGAAACACCATTACATGACTATTATCAGCAAACTTCTGCGACAGATATTCACAACGGGCCTCGTCTATTTCTATAACCTTTACGCGAACATTTTCCGGCATCATCATAATGGCTTGTACTGCCGTACTGCTTCCTCCCATAAATATAATACGCTTAACATCCGGATAATTCATCTTTCCGGAAATATCACGGATATAGTCGATATACTGGCGAGTGGTCATAAAGTAAACAACATCGCGGTCGTGCAAGCTATCATCACCTCGTGGAATAATCGTTTCGCCATCACGTTTGATAGCTACCACATGATAGGGTGAATCAGGACCACAAATATCCTTAAGCGGCATGTCCAGGATTTTTGCCGTTTTGCGCAATTTTACGCCCAGCATAATCAGAGCTCCATTATGCACTTCCCACCATTGGCGGGTCCAACAATGCCGTACATTCTGCACAATTTCTGCCCCCGCCAGGACCTCAGGATAAATAATAGAATCTACCCCCACGGATTTAAAAAATTCGCGGTGCTCCGGTATCGTATATTCATAATTATCCACACGGGCCACCGTACGTTTGGCTCCTAATTTACTGGCTAAGATACAACTCGTCATATTATGCGCCTCATCGGGAGTAACACCAATAAACAGGTCTGCATGTTCTACTCCGGCCTTGCGCAATCCTTTAATCGATGAGGGCGAACACACCAGCGTCTGAATGTCAAAATCGTTACTGATTTTACGCAAGCGAGCAGGATCTTCATCAATTAGAATAATATCATTTCGTTCCCGCGAAAGTAACATCGCCAAATGCGTACCTACGGCACCGGCTCCGGCAATCACTATTTTCATGCTTGTAACAATGTCTTTACTATAGAATCTTCATCAAGCCCCACTATTTTGTAAAGTTCTGGCACACTTCCATGCTCTACAAACTTGTCAGGCAACCCCATGCGCACTAATTCCGGAGTATAGTGACGACTGCTCAGATACTCCAAGACAGCACTGCCAAAACCGCCTTCAATCACACCATCCTCCAACGTAATGATCCGACTGAAATGCTTCCCTACATGCTCCAGAATTTCAGTATCAATAGGTTTTACAAAGCGCATATCATAATGGGCAATCTGCATATTCCTTCCCTGCTCCATGGCCAGATGCTCAGCCTTTTCAATAGCCCGGGCAGCTTTTACGCCAATCGGCCCAAAAGTCAGCACTGCCGTTTCGCGGCCATCCTTAAGCATCCGTCCCTTGCCAACGGGAATTTCCTCAAGAGGACAACGCCAGTCTACTACCGAACCACGGCCGCGCGGATACCGGATAACAAACGTACCTTTTTCCGGCAACTGGGCTGTATACATAAGGCGGCGCAATTCATGCTCATCATAAGGTGAGGCAATGGTCAGATTCGGAATGGGCCGCAACGCGGCAATATCAAAAGCACCATGATGCGTAGGACCGTCTTCACCCACAAGACCGGCACGGTCCAAGCACAGGACCACGGGTAAATTCAATATAGCGGCGTCATGAATAATATTGTCATACGCCCGCTGGGCAAAAGCTGAATAAATATTACAAAACGGCTGCAACCCATCTTTAGCCATGCCTGCTGAAAAACAGACCGCATGACCCTCGGCAATACCTACATCAAATGCCCGATCGGGCATTTGATTCATCAGTATATTCATGGAGCAACCGGTAGTCATGGCCGGTGTTACACCTATAATGCGGGCATTCTGCCGCGCCAGTTCACATAAGGTATAACCAAACACGTCTTGAAAACGCAAAGGTTTGTTTTTCGCATTTTCCTCTATACGCTGCCCGTTTACAGGATCAAACTTTCCTGGTGCATGCCATATTGTAGCAGAACGTTCGGCCGGTTTATACCCCTTTCCCTTTACGGTATGGATGTGAAGCAGTTTCGGCCCTTTCATTTCCTTGATTTCATGTAATATGCGAACCAGTTCGACAATATTATGCCCATCCATCGGACCGAAATAACGGATATTCATTCCCTCAAAAATATTTTGCTGGTTAGCCAGCAACGACTTGAGCGAATTATTAAAACGCAGAATGCGGTTTCTGCGATCTTCATTCAGGAATCCCCACGACGAAAGTTTCTGTGAGACTTTAAACCGCAGACGATTATAAAAATTACTGGTATGCATATGCAGCAAATACTGCTTCATACCACCTACGCTACGATCTATGCTCATGTTGTTGTCATTCAGAATAATCAACATATTATTCGGAATGGCAGCAGCATTATTGAGTCCTTCAAATGACAAACCACCGCTCATGGCTCCGTCGCCAATTACGGCAACTATGTGCCGGTTATCCTCCCCCTTTCGCAAAGCCGCCACCGACATACCCAATGCCGCAGAAATAGAATTGCTGGCATGGCCACAAGTAAAAGTATCATACTCACTTTCTTCCGGCGAGGGAAACGGGCGCAACCCATGCAGTTTGCGATTCGTACAAAAGCGGTCACGCCGGCCGGTCAGAATTTTATGACCATAAGCCTGATGTCCCACATCCCACACGATTCTGTCATAAGGAGTATTGAAAACATAATGAAGCGCCACTGTCAGTTCAACCGTACCCAGACTGGAAGCCAGATGGCCGGGATTATGCGCCAACTCATTGATAATAAAGCCACGCAATTCCCGACATACCTCCGGTAACTCCTCTACGGAAAGTTTCCGCAAGTCATCAGGGTAATCAATTTTCTTCAGCAGACTATAGTTTTGTTCCTGTCTCATGAGTTTGTTTATCCGTGCAAATATAAAGTTTTTTCACCAAAAAACACGCTACTTCACAATAAAAAGATACCACGGCCATTCCTGTCAGCAGAATTCAAGTTGACAATTTGTTAGAACTTTGAATATTTTGTATGTTTGCAGACGGATCAAAACCGGACACTTTGTCAAATTCCGGTTCAAACAACACTTTTTCTATAAAACTACATCACTATGGACAAGAGAATTGCCCAGCTCATTCAACTCATGAGCCAGTATGACAGGGGTGACATTCCCCGTATCAATCATTTCCTTAAAGTTCACAATCTGGCGGCTGTAATCGGTATGATGGAAAATATCGACAAGGATCAGCAACTCATACTGGAAGCTGCTGCCATATTGCATGACATTGGTATCCATGTCAGCGAACAAAAGTACGGACGCTGCGACGGATATCTGCAAGAACGCGAAGGTCCTGCCGAAGCCAGACGCATATTGGATGCATGCGGAGGTTTCAATCAAGAACAGGTTGAACGCATCTGCTATCTGATTGCCCATCACCACACATATACAGACATTCAAGGCATCGACTATCAGATTCTGGTAGAAGCAGATTTCCTGGTCAATTTCTATGAAGACCAGCTATCTCCGCAGACCATTGAAAACATACGCCGAAAAGTTTTCAAAACACTCACAGGCCAACGGCTGCTGGAAGATATGTATATGGCTTTCTATAAAAAGCCGCTTCAGGATGCCCTACAAGAAAAAGTATAAACACTACCTCCATGAAAAGAGGCTTCAGAAAAACTGAAGCCTCTTTTCATATCGCATTTTCATACCTCTGCATCCATACTACTGCGCCGCCTGGTATAGTTCAAGCAACGAACTGCGCAGCGTTCCCAAACTCACGGCCTTATCCAAATCAGACAACGCCGCCCGCTTCTCCTTCATGTCAATCCAGAGAGCTGCGCGCTGCACATACAAGTCGGCTCTCTCCGGATGCGCCTTAATGGCTACATCCAAGTCAGCACGGGCCAGACCATAGAGTTTCCGTTCGCGTGCGGCTCCTGCACGAGCCATAAGCACATCTGCGTCAGTAGGAGCCAGCAACACAGCCCGGTTAAACTGCTCCATTGCCTGTTGCGGACGTCCGTCAATATTGTTTACATGAGCCAGACATACCCAAGCATTCACATGATTGGGTGAAATAACCAGCAGGTTCTCCAAGTCACGGCGGGCATCAGTATACCGCCGGTCATCCATGGCCACCGAAGCCCGCAAAAACAAAAGAGCCGTATCCTGAGCATGACGGTCAATCAACTCATCACAAGCTCTACGGGCCTCAGGCAACCGCCCAAGCTCATAACACACATAAGCCCGACGCATACGCACCATATCCATATCAGCCCCTTCATTCAGCTGCAGGGCTGCATCATAGTGGCGCAAAGCCTCGCGTGCCTCACCGCGGTTCTCGTCAAGCAGACCCACATAATAGTGCAACTGAGGAGCCAATTTATGTTTGGGCATCAGGCGCAAGGCCTCAACAAAGCAGGTACGTGCCCGCTTGAGCGAATCGGTCGACATGGCGTCCATACCCTCAATCACCCATTTATTAAAATATACGGAGTCTGCTGTTTTCTGGCCGTCACTCTCAACAGGCTGTCGGGCGGGCTGACGGTAGTCGTCGAGTGTTTTCGAACGCACGCGACCACCTTTCTTCAATTCTATGATAGTTTGCGCCTGCAGCGTGACGCAACTGAAAAGTCCGCAAAGGAACCAAAGCCAAATTCGATGTTTCATGCTGCAAATGTAACGCATTAATTGCAACTTTCGTAACACGTCAAGATTATTTAACGCCTGTCTTGGCTACCGGATTTCCTGCCGGCACCCACACCGACGTATATCCGCGCCACGTAAACGACTCTGCATAGGGAAGAAACATCAACGGCTGTGCCTTTTGCTGGCCTGTTGGAACGGCCGGTCCCATCAGACGCATAAAAGAAGCCTGATAGTCAGGACTGAGCGAGTCGGCAGCGACAAGCTGCCCGGTTGCCAAATCCACTCCGGCCGCATAGACCAGCGGTCCCCACTGTACGGCAACACTTCCCGTCCGGCCTTCCTGAGCCACCATGCGCGGAGCCAGATTAAAATCCCAATAGATTTCATCCCCGTTGTTCCATTTCCGCTGAATAACGGCATAGCCTTTCTCAACTTCATAAGCAGTGGCATGACCGTTTACGTACATTTCCGGCAATTGCTCCGGATTGAGCTGGCGGTAGCGGTCGGACAAACACCGGCCGGCAGCCCACATCGGCAGGCGCACCCTGATTTTCAGCGGACGGTCGGCACTACAATGCATCACCCGAACCACCACACGATTCTGATAAGGCATTGAGGTAATCTGGTCAATCACCATCCGAAAACCGCCAGTCGTAATACGGGCCGTTGAATTACTGAACAGATTAATATACACGCCTTCGTCATCAGTAGCATAACGCAGGCTGTAAGCTGCAAAAACCATACGCGCGGCAGCCATGGTGTATTGTGGAGAAAAATAGCCCGTCAACGCGGCTTCAACGCTATTGTAAAGTGCGGCCTCAACGGCATCCATGAAAGAGGCGTCCGCGGTTTCCTTAAACAACGCAGCCCCCTGCTCAACCGTCTGGCGAGCCGGCTCAAACTGCAGCCTTCCATATGACTCGTCACCAACTCCGCCTACAAGATTCAGGCTGTCGCGGACACGCAGATTCCAGTTTTTCAGTGCTTTCCGGAAAGCGCGTCCCCCCATCCGAGGAGTTTGAAACGTGCGTAAATGCTGCGTCGTATCATGTGCAAAAGCTCTGGTCAGACGCTGCGTGTCATAATAAGGCAACACCATTACGCTGTCAAGAGGCACATACTGCAAAGTTTTTTTCAACTGTTGAGCCACAACTCCGGTTGTCAGACTCAACATCAGCAGCAAAAACACGATTTTTTTCATGAGTGATTCTTTTTTAATGTCTGTCGGATAAGCAATGCGCGCTGACGCATCTCTGGAGTAGAGCGGCGCGATTCCATGATTTTCTGAATGGCCTTGCGTTTGCATTCGGTAGTCAGTTTGTCGCTCTGAAGCAACTGGGCGGTAGGTTCGGGAAACTTCACATAACATACTGACAAGGCCCACGACAGCCCCATCAGCGCATAATAGCCATGCGGCTCCGAACTGCCAAAGAGATCCAATACACGTCCGATATAGGTTGACGTGCAAAAATGAGCCAGTAAAGTAGTATAGGCAAAACGCTGTTCAAACTCGTTGTCGCTGTTCAAATATGGAGTAATCAGTTCAAAAGCCTTGTCGGGATACTTTACGAGCTGTTTCCAGGTAGCCGTAGCGCAATCACACAAGGCCCACTCATCAATCAGAGGAACGTAGAACCGAATACCGCACAACAGTTCGTCAATGTCCAAATGGGCATATCCCAGCACCATGCCACGCAACATGATTTCCTCAAAAGAGTCATTGTCCGTCACGTGGTAAAACCAATCCTGCCAATCGTCGGTGCGCACTATCTGACGGGCCATTTTTCGGAGGTCGGGAACTTTTACGCCCAAAATTTCCCGTTGGGTGACAGGCATCAGTTTGCGATTGAACAAAGCTAATTGCGCATCGGCCTGCCGGGTTAATTCTTCATTAATCGTAGACATGTAAATGAGTGTTTTTTAAATGTCCTCCACCCTAACAATACCATGCATGACGGCATAAATGGTTAAGGCTGAGACACTGCGAGTTTTTAGTTTTTCAGTAAGATTCTTGCGATGTGAAATAATTGTAGTAAGGCTCACGTGGAGCTGGCTGGCAATTTCCTTGTTGATGTATCCCGAAACAACCAGACGCAACACCTCCTTCTCGCGCGGAGTAAGTACGGACGCTTCCGTATTCTGCGTTTTTTTTATAAGAGCGGCTTGCGGACGGTTGGTGCCATGTCCCTGCTGCTCCAACCGCAACAAATCTTTTGTTATTTTTTCTTCATGCTGACACACATCTATGGTCCGGAAAGCCGCCGGCACCGAAACCGAATGATTGCCATGTACCAGCACAAAAGTATGCCGGCACCGCGGAGTGAAAAAGTCAACATTATGCAGCAGGATATCCGACGAAATGAAATAATGAAAAAAATCGTCACTCCCTGTGGCATGCAGCCCCTCCATTGAACCGAACATGCAAACCTCGGCACGCGGCATCATGGAGAGCAGCAACTGCTTCAGGCCCATACACGCCAGCGTATTGGACATGACTACGGCTATGCGGGGTTTGTGTTCGGAAGGATGGAGCATACAGATTTCTTATCGTCGTAATTTTCTGACTATTTTGCCGAATCCGGAGTTTTGTTTTCCTGCGTCTGGGCGGCGGCAGGATTATCCTCGCCCATAAGGTCGGTACCCCAGTGAGTCGACGCCAGCCAGGCTTCGCGCTCACGCACTTCCTTGGCTTTGCGGGCATAAACAATCATTCGGAGCGACTGCCCGTAGGAGAAATAGTTCCAAACCCAGTTGATAAGCACCATCTGTTTGTTACGCACACCCAGGATGGAACGCAGATGGACCACCAGCCACATAATCCAGGCCAGGAAACCGCCCATCTTGATGTTGTTGAATTCGGCCACGGCCCGGTTGCGGCCCACGGTGGCCATGGTGCCGAGGTTGCGGTAGCGGAACGGCTGCAGGTCCTTTCCCTTTTCCATACGTATCAGGTTCTTGGCCAACAGATTTCCCTGCTGGATGGCCACCTGAGCCAGCTGCGGATGGCCGCCCGGATAATCCTCATCGGCCGTCATCAGACACTGGTCGCCAATGGAAAAGACGCCGTCAAGACCTTCCACACGGTTGTAGGCATCGACCTTAATACGGCCGCCGCGTCCCAGGAATTTCGGGTCAAGATTACCCACGCTCTGCGCACGCACTCCGCTCACCCAGATAAACGTACGGGTGGCTATGGCGCTGCCGTCCTTCAGTATCACTTTATGGTCCTTGAAGTCGGTCACCATCTTGCCCAGCAATACGCTGACGCCCATTTCCTGCAAATAATGAAGCACGCGCTCCGACGTAGCAGGACTCATGGCGCCCAGCAGTTTGTCGGCCGCCTCAATCAGATAGACGTGCATCAGATTGGCCGGCAGGTCGGGATAGTCCTTGGGTAATACAAATTTCTTCATTTCGCTCAGCGCACCCGCAATTTCCACACCTGTGGCACCGCCGCCTACAATCACCACGTTGAGCAGCTCCTGACGCTCACGCTCGGTAGCACAAGTCAGCGCGCGCTCAAAGTTGTCAAGTATGGCATTGCGCAGCCCCATGGCCTCGCTCACGGTTTTCATGGGCATGGCTTCATCTTCCAGATTCTTGTTGCCGAAGAAATTGGTAGTTGTTCCGGCTGCCAGCACAAGATAGTCATAATGAACCTTGCCGATAGAAGTTTGAATGATTTTATGCTCGGGAAATATGGAACGTACCTCCGCCATCCGATAGTAGAAATTACGGCGACGCTGGAAAATCTTGCGGAAGGGGAATGAGATGGAACTGGGTTCTATACCGGCCGAAGCAATCTGATAAATCAAAGGGGGGAACTGGTGATAATTGTTGCGGTCGATCAGCACTACCTGAAAGTCCGATTTTTTCAGTTTGTTGGCTAATTTCAAGCCTCCGAAACCTCCACCTACAATCACCACTCTCTTCTTCTCTGTTTTAGGGACATTAAAACTCATATCAGCGTATTCTCCTTAATCTTAATTAATGTGTTTACATTTTTCTGCAAAGTTACATTATTATTATGGGATGCAAGTTTTTTTTTACTTTCAAGACCTTTTCAGGGATATTTTATAACTTTTTTTTGCTTTTGTAGTGATTATTGAAAAGGCGGGCAAGCATTCGGCGGCCCTTGTTTGTCCATCTGCCCGAACGGCCAAGGGAGCCACAGCTGGCCAAAATGGAAAAAGGTGGCTTGCGGATTTTTTTTCAAGCCCCCTTTTTCTTTTTTCAAGGCACCTTTTTTTCTGAAAAGGCAGCCTATGCTCCATACGCAAGGCGCCGGCATGAGTTTTATATTCATGCCGGCGCCTCCTTTTCTGTATAAAATGAGGCTACATATTCAAATTTATTCCACTACTTCGGCAAACTGGTCCTTTCCCACACCGCAAATAGGACATACCCAATCTTCAGGAATATCCTCGAAAGCCGTACCGGGAGCGATGCCGCCATCCGGATCACCGAGTTCAGGATCATAAACCCAATCGCATACTTCGCAATAATACTTTTTCATCTTCATCTGTATTTTAGGTGAATAAATATGTCCGTCAGCAGGCTCTCATGCACGCGCCCGCCAAAATTCCGGACCTTCATACAAAGCGAAGATACATTTTTATTTTGACTTTACCAAATAATTCGAAGTGCTTTTTCCCGACAGCCGGCTCTGCTTCAAGCAAGGCCCTACGATGAACGTTTGCCGGAAAAGCCCTCCGTCAATTTAGACTTGAGATAACCCGACGTATATCCGAGCCCTGAGGCTGCCACTTGCTCCGGAGTGCCCTGAACAACGACGGTACCGCCGCCGGCTCCGCCCTCGGGCCCCAGATCAATGATATAGTCGGCACATTTGATGACATCCAGATTATGTTCGATAATCACCACCGTGTGGCCCCGCTCCACCAGGGCGTCAAACGAGCGCAACAGTGTCTTGATGTCATGGAAATGCAGGCCGGTGGTGGGTTCGTCAAAGATGAACAGCGTGGGACGCACCTTTTCCTGCCCCAGATAATAGGCCAGTTTGACACGCTGGTTCTCACCGCCCGACAAAGTACTCGAAGGCTGCCCCAATTTTATATATCCCAACCCTACATTCTGAAGCGGCCGCAACTTACGCACCACTGCGGGCTGGTCGTTTTTCTCAAAGAACTCAATGGCCTGATTCACGGTCATTTCCAGAATGTCATACACATTCTTTCCCTGGAAACGCACCTCAAGCAAATCAGACTTGAAGCGTTTGCCGTGACACGACTCACACTCCAAAATCAAGTCGGCCATAAACTGCATTTCCACCTTCACGGTACCCTCGCCCTTACACTCCTCACAACGCCCGCCGGTGGTGTTGAAGGAGAAATAGGCCGGTGTATATTCCATCTGCTTGGCCAGCGGCTGTTCGGCCATCAGCTTGCGTATTTCGTCGTACGCCTTGACGTAGGTCACGGGATTGGAGCGCGATGACTTTCCTATGGGGTTCTGGTCAACAAACTCCACGGCACTGATGGCCGAAAGGTCACCCTCGAGCGAAGTAAACTGTCCGGGACGTTCGCATACCTCATCAAAATGACGCTTGAGCGCCCGATAGAAAATGTCGCGCACCAGAGTCGACTTGCCCGAGCCGCTCACACCCGTCACCACCGTCATCACATTAAGCGGAAAGCGCACATCAAGGCCGCGCAGGTTGTTTTCACGCGCACCCCTGACCTCAATATACTGATTCCACGCCCGCCGGCAGAGCGGCACGGGAATGGCATCCTCGCCCAGCAGATACTGCAGCGTATGACTCTTGGTGCCGGCAGGCAGGTGAGTCATGGTGCCGGCATACATCAGGCTGCCGCCCAGGCGTCCCGCCTCAGGTCCCAAATCAATCAGATAGTCGGCCGCACGGATGATATCCTCGTCATGTTCCACCACAATTACGGTGTTGCCCAACTGCTGCAAGCGGCGCAACACGCTCACCAGGCGCTCCGTATCGCGACTGTGGAGCCCGATACTCGGCTCGTCAAGAATATATAGCGACCCCACCAGCGAACTGCCCAGCGAGGTAGCCAGATTGATGCGCTGGCTCTCACCTCCCGACAACGTGTTGGAAGGGCGGCTGAGCGTAAGATAGCCCAACCCTACGTCACAAAGAAATCCGAGCCGGTTGCGGATTTCCGTCAGAGGCCGTTCGGCCACCTTACGGTCGGCCTCAGGCAGAACAAGTTCGTCAAAAAAGCTTTTCAGCCGGTTCACAGGCAAATCAATCAGCTCCATAATGGTACGGCCGGCCACCTTCACATAACCGGCTTCCGGCCGGAGCCTGCTGCCGTGGCAATCCGGACAGGTTGTCTTTCCACGATAACGGGCCAGCATCACACGATACTGTATCTTATACTGGTTGGCCTGCAACATCCGGAAAAAGGCGTCAATCGTTACCTGCTGCTCCTGAGGCAGGGCACGCTCGGCGTCGTCACCATGCCAAAGATAATCGCGCTGAGCCTGCGTCAGCTGATAATAAGGCGTATGGATCGGGAAATTGCGCTTGGCGGCCCGCCGACAGAACTCTGCTTTCCATTCTCCCATTTTCTCACCACGCCAGCACACCACGGCACCTTCGTACACACTCAAGCCGGTATCGGGCACCACGAGATGCTCGTCAATACCCACAATGCGGCCAAATCCGCCACAGGTGGGACAGGCGCCCAGCGGCGAGTTGAACGAAAACAAATGGTCGGAAGGTTGCTGGAACGTAATGCCGTCGGCCTCAAAACGAGTGGAAAACGCATGGAGCATATTGGCCGGATAGATACGCACGGCACAACTTCCGTTGCCTTCGAAAAAAGCTGTTTCGGCCGAGTCGATGAACCGGCTTACAAACTCCTTGTCGCTGCCTACGCTCATGCGGTCAATAACCAGATAGATGGGCTGCTCGTCACCTACGGGTTCACCTTGCAGATAATCCTCGATACGCAAAATCTGTCCGTTCAGATCTATACGCATGATGCCCTGTGCCAAACAGGCTTCAAGCTGCTCGCGCCGGCTGCGCTCATGCTGCAGGCTGAGCGGGGCCAGAATAGTAAAGCGAGTACCCGGCGCATACTGCTGCACGGCCTGCAGCACATCCTCGGGCGTGTGGCGCTTGACCTCCTGCCCGCTGACGGGCGAAAAGGTATGTCCGCAGCGGGCAAAAAGCAACCGGAGGTAATCATAGATTTCCGTTTGCGTGCCCACGGTCGAACGCGGATTACGCCCTACTGTTTTCTGCTCGATGGCAATGGCCGGCGGCAACCCTTTGATGTAGTCGCACTCAGGTTTGTGCATACGCCCTAGGAACTGGCGGGCATAGGCCGAAAGACTTTCCACATAGCGACGCTGCCCTTCGGCATAGAGGGTATCGAAGGCCAGCGACGACTTGCCCGAACCGCTCAGGCCGGTAATTACGATAAGCCGGTCGCGCGGGATATCAAGCGACACGTTTTTCAGGTTGTTGACGCGCGCTCCTTTAACCTGGATGAATTCGTTCATAAAAACGGGTTATTTACAAAAAAGCGGCAGCCCACGGGCCTTGCTTCTGCAAAAACATGCGCAAGGTCATGCGGCTGCCGTTAGGTTTAATATTGATGGGTCCTGGCGTATTTGTCAGGCGTCAAAGTCGGTAAGATCAACAAACTTGCCGCGTTGTTTGCGTTCTTCAATCATCAGTTGCAGTTTCTTTTCACGGTCGCTGGCAATATAGCGACGGGCAAAGATGTTGGGGATGGCTACGCCGACGGAGATAAACAGAATGACCAGCGCAGAGTTGATTCCGCTGTCGAGCGCCTTGAGCAAAGGCAACACGCTGTCCATATTGTCAGGACGCAGGTTGATGAAGCCCAACAGCAAGCGATACATCAGCACACCCGGAATCATGGGGATGACGCTCGGAATGGTCAGTACGTGGTTGGGCGCATGGAACCAGTGGACAGCCTTAACGGCAATAATGCTCACCAGTGCGGCACCTGTAAACGAACCTACCACCAGGCCCATATCCAATCCGATATTACCGGTTGAGGCGCCAAGGTTGACAAAGTTGCGGGTACATACGGCAATGATACCTCCCAAGGCTACCACCCAGAGCAGGCGGCGCGGGATATTGAATATCATGGAGAAGCCCATGGCCGAAATGGCCGCGGCTATGGCGTATTCAAAATAGTTGTGATGAGGCACCATACTGATGGTGGGGAAAAAGTCGGCCACGTGACAAAGCTTGATGGCGGCTGCTATGCCGAAAGCCATGGCGGCCAGCATCAAGAGGGTGTTGATGGCACGCACTACACCCACGGCTATGTAGTTGTCGAGCATATCGTCCACAAAGTTAATCAACGGCACTCCCGGCACGATAAAGAGGGCGCAGGCCAGCAGCGGATGCCAGGGCGTTGACGTCCACGACGAAGGCAGGAAGGTTGTGGCCCAGGCCAACAGGGTAGACACAAAAGCCGCAATGGCGATGCTCATGTACTGATTGATGCCGAACTCCAGACAACGGGCACGCAGGCGCATACCGAAGATGGCGGCAAGAGAGGCATAGAGGAAAGCTACCCAGTCGCAACCGAACTGAATGCAGAATCCGCCACACGCAAAACCGGCACCGATGGCCACCTGCCAGGGCGTGTAGTTGCGCTTGCGGGTACGGATGGCCTCGAGTTCCTCCTCATAACGGTCCAGCGAGTAGTCCTCGCGAATAGCTCGCCACGAAAGTTTGGAAACCTGCGAAATGGCAGTCATGTTGATGCCGTGTTTCTCACAACGCTGAAACTTCGAGAAGGAGTGTTGTTCGTCACTGATGTTCACCATCAACATGGTGTATGAAATATTAATGTGGGTGGACTCGGCAGGGAGTCCCAAATAGGCTGCCACGCGCTTCATGTTGCGCATGATGCGGTTGGTGTCAGCCGAACTTTCTACCAGCAGTTTGCCGGTGCGAAGCAAGAGGTCTAACTTGCGTCGCAGGAGCGTTTCCTTGTCTTTTGTGGTTTGTTCCATGCAGAAATAAAATTAAAATTGGTGCAAAGTTACAAAAAATCGCACACATACAGCCCGGCCTGGCGGGGGTATTTTGCGCGGACGGGCTGCCGAAGTGTCTGTTCGTGAAGCCCATAACCTGCCCTCATACAAGAGCCGGCCCGCTCCACCGGGAATAAAGTAAAACAAGGCGGGAGGAAAAATTTTTAAGGTCGCTCCCTGTTTGTTTTAGGCAGGATGTTGTTTGGTTCCCGGGTTGCACCGATACGAAAAAAGGCAGTTTGCCCACGCTTTGGCAAACTGCCCTAAATCAGACCGCCCGGTGCAGATTTCCCACAAGGCAGGAAACGGCCCGGACAACCGTCGTTATGGTTTCAGGGCATGCAGGCTCCGATAAAAATCAAGAATCCGCACGCGGAACATACATTCATACAGGGCCTGCACGCGGTCGGACTCTGCCTTCTCGAGTTTTGTTTTCGAATCGGCAAACTCCGTTGGCGTGGCCTTGCCGCTCTCGAACTTCTTGCTCATCAGGCGGAAAGCCTCGCGGGCAGCCTCCTCGCTCACCTTACTGCTGGCATAGGACGACTGCGCGTTGACGGCACTCTGCCAGGCCTGCTGGATTTCCTTGTAAAGTGTTTTTTCCACCTGCGCCAGCTGCAGGGCCTGGTTTTCCTGATTCAGCCGGGCCGTACGGATGGCATTGCGTGTCTGGAAGGCATCAAATATCGGTATACTGAGGGTCAGACTGATGTTGCGGCTGAAATTGTTGTTGAGCTGCCTTCCGAAAGCATCCGAGCGGATGCCCGACGACTTGTAGTAGCCCGTGCCCAGTCCGGCTCCCAGGCTCACGCTGGGATAGTAGCCTGCCCGGGCCACCTTGACCGCATATTCGCTGCCCTTGAGGCGCAGGCGCTCGGCCTCCACCTGCGGACGGGCCATGACGGCCTGCTCATAAATACTGCGGGCGCTGCCCTCCAGCACGGGCGGCTCACCGAGCGTAGGGTCGGCCACACGCAGCGAGTCGGGCGAGCCCAGCTCGAGCATCTGGCTCAAGTCAAGCAGGGCCAGACTGACATTTCCTTCGGCCTGCACGGCGGAATGGCGGTCCTGCGCCAGCTGTGCTTCCATTTCGGCCACCTCGGGAGCAGCCGACTTGCCGGCCTTCAGCTGCCCCTGCAAACGCGTCAGCTGCTGCTCCGACAGAGCTACCTGCCGGCGAGCCACGGCTGCCAGCTCCTGCTGGCAGAGCACCTGCAAATAATACTGGGTAACCTGCAGAGCCACATCCTCGCGCGCCTTGGCCAGGTCGGCCGTAGCCGCAGCCAGGTTCAGACGGCTCTGGGCTATCTGGTTGGTGATGCGCAAACCGGTAAAAAGCGGTACGCTGGCGTTGAGCGACATCGACACATTCTGCGTATTGCTGTTGGCATACGTATTGTTTTCGGTAATACTGCGCCCCATGCTGTACGTATAACCGGCCTGTGCGCCTACCTGCGGAAGCCGTTGGTTGCGGCTCGACTCCAGTTCCTGACTGCTGCGGCGGAGCGACACATCCTGCTGCTTGACCGTCAGGTTGTGAGCCAGCGCGTAGTCAATGCACTGCTCCAGCGTCATGGTCTGCTGGGCAGCAGCTCCAAGTCCTCCGGCCAGCATCATGCTGAGTAATAGTCTGCGTTTCGTCATGACTTTTCTTCGTTTTGCTGTTCCTCACCCTTTACCTGCTCACCTGCTTTCAGGCCACTCTTGATTTCGATGTTAATGCCGTCGCTCAGTCCTGTCACCACCTGACGCTTGACAAACTTCTGCGGCTGACGCTGCGTGAGCACCTCCACGTACGTGCGGTTGCCCTCGTAGCTCAGGCATCCCTCGGGCACGGTCAGTACGTTTTCTGCACGCTCCAGCACAACCTCGGCATTGGCGCTGTATCCGGCACGCAGCCGAGCTCCGCCGGTGGCCCGCATGGCGGCCTTGATTTCAAAACGGTTCGACTGGTTGGCATCACTGCTCACCTTGGGCGCAATGTACTCCAGCGTGGCGCCGAACTCCTGTCCGGTCAAGGCTCCAACCGACACTTTTACGGGCATACCCTCGTGGATGAGGCCAATCTCCGTTTCGTCCACATAACCTTTAAAGATAAGATCACGCATGTCGGCCACGCTGGCTATGGTGGTGCCGTCGTTAAAGGTGTTGCTCATGATTACCGAGTTACCCACCTTGACGGGAATGTCCAGAATCTGCCCGTCGATGGTAGAGCGGATGAGTGTGGTACTGTAAGTAGCATTGCTGGCCGACACGCCGTCGCGCACGATGTTGAGAGCATCGGTTGCTGCCTGACTTTCTTCGCGGGCCTGACTCAGAGCCTGCTGCCCTTTCTCGTATTCCTCACGGCTGATGAGCTGGTCGTCAAAGAGTTTCTGCGTACGGGCAAAGTCGTTCTTGGCCTGGCGCAGGTTGATTTCAGCCAGACGCACACGATTTTCGGCCTGACTCAACTGTGTCATGTCGGGCACCACCTTTACACGGGCTATCACCTCGCCGGCCTTGACCATGTCGCCGGCCTTTTTGTAAAGTTCGGAGATAATACCCGAAATCTGGGGCTTAATCAGCACCTCGTCGCGCGGCTCCACCGTACCGGTCAACACGGTGGTACGTTCCAGCGTAGCTCTGCGCACAGCATGCGTGACATACACCACCTCAGCCGGCTGCGACTTTTGGTAGAGAAATACCAAAGTGCCTACAAACAGGGCTGCCAGCACCAGGCCGACCACCCATTTAATCACTCGTTTCATCGTTATTCTCATGATGCGTATATGTATTTTTAAAGTTTTCGATAACTGTTTTTTTCCTGACTACAACACACTATTCCTCACGCATGGCATCAACAGGTTTGATGGAAAGTGCCCTGATGGCAGGTGCCACACCGGCAGCCACGCCCAACAAGAGCAAAGCGCCTACCGCGCCCAAAGCCCAGCTGAACGGAATCTGAAACGATGCCGGACCGCCCGAAGCAGCCGCCTTTTCCACACCGGCCAAAGCAGCCACAGCCAACATAATGCCCATACTGCCGGCCACAATCGTCAGCACGACAGCTTCGCAAACTATCTGTGCCACAATATCCTGCCGATAGGCTCCAATGGCACGCCTGATGCCTAACTCCATCGTACGCTCCCTGACCGTAACCATCATGATGTTGCTCACGCCCACCACACCGGAAAGCAGCGTACCGATGCCGATGAGCCACACCAGCAGGCGGATACCGCGAAACAGACTGTCGACCATATTGAACATGGCCTCAAGATTAATGAATACCACGGCCTGCTTGTCTGTCGGAGCTATCTGGTGACGTTGTTTGAGGATGTACTCCACCTGCCGGCCCAAATCGGCCACCGAATGCCCGGGGCGCGCCATCAATGCGAGCATGTCAAACTCATTTCCGCGATTGGTAACGCGCTGCAGCGTGGTATAAGGCACAGATACCGTGGTAGCGGGATTACCGCCGATGGAAATGTTGGAATCATCGTTCACCACTCCGATAATCTGATAGTACACCCCGTTGGCATTGATAAACGTACGGCAGGGATTACCGCCGCGCGGAAAAAGTTCGTCATAAATATGAGCGCCGATAACACACACGCGCCGGTTCTGCGCCACATCCATCGCACTGATGGGGCGCCCGTAACGCAGCGACACCGACTCCAACCGATAAAGGTCGGCATGAATGCCACGGAGCATGCCGTCGGACGTACGGCCGTCCATGCCTCGAATCCCCGTATTGCTCCAGCTCATAATGATGGGCGTAACCACTTCAGCTCCGTCTACCTGACGGCGCACCTGCTCGAGGTCGGGCAAATTAAGCGACCACGTGCGCCCCTCACGGAAACCGGCATACGGCTCTGCCGTCCTGTCGGTTACGAAAAAGGCTGAATTCGTGGCAAATCCCTTGAAATTATTACCCAGCATCTGCTCCAGTCCGCGGCCTCCGCCCATCAGCAGCACCCACATGAAGATACCCCAAAAGATACCAAAGGCCGTAAGCAGGCTGCGCGTCTTGTTGCGCATCAGCACGGTAATGATTTCGTTCCAGCTGTCTCTGTCTATTCTCATGACTTTATCCTTTTAAAGCGTCAACCACCCTGGCCCGTATGGCCTTGCGTGCCGGATAATATCCCGCCACCAGACCAGCCACAATCAGCACCACCAAAGCCTGCAAGGCAATGCGCATATCGACGGTAGGGTTCAGAAACACGACTCCCTGCCCCACTCCCACGTCTACCACCTGGCGGCCGTAGCTGGCGTCAAGCCATTCCGTAGCCAGCACGCCCAGAAAAATGCCCATATAGCCGAAAAAGGCCGTTATCAGCACACTCTCCAGCATCACTTCGCGCAGGATGGCCAGCGGGCGGGCACCCAGCGCACGGCGGATGCCGAACTCACGTGTCCGTTCGCGCACGGTGATGAGCATGATGTTGCTCACGCTCACCACTCCGCCCAGCAGGGTGAGCAAACCGATAATCCACGTGGCCGTATGCAGCACGTCCATCGACTTGTTGACACCCGCCGCGTTGCGGGCTTCATTATAAATAAACAGGGCTCCCTGGTCGTCAGGAGCAAAACGATGGACAGCTCCCGAAGCGCGGCGCACGCCGCGTGCAAAACGCTCGGAGGCACTGTCGTCGCTGACGCCCTGTGTTTTCAGTTCCAGAAAATCATACCGGCTCCCCTTTTTCTGCAACAGGCGGGCCGTGGAAAAGGGAATGTAGCCGTAGAGCTGGCGCTCATTCTCGCGGTCGGCAAACACGCCTACTATACGGAAACAAAGACTGTCGACCTCGAGCACCTGCCCCACCACAGCCGAGGCCGGCTGGTTGAGTTTGAGCTGCTCAAGCACCTTGCTGCTCACTACGATGCTCTTGCGGCGGTCGCGCTCGTCAAGGGGATTGACAAAGCGGCCGGCCAGCAATTTCAGCGGATTGGTCTGCAAATACTCCGCCGTCACGCCGCGCACGCTCATCGAGGCCGTTTCGTTACGGAAACGCACCTTGGCGCTCTGCTCCACCACGCGGTTGGCCTGCATGACCTGCTCCTCAAAACGCCGGGGCAGCAGGTTGTGGTCGCGGTCGTCAAGCTGAATACTCCGGTTGGCCTGCATGCCCTGCCATACCTTTGAGGTAGTACCGTTATAGACATTGACCACGTCGAGCCGCAAGCCGCCGGCATTGGCCATGAAGGCATGAATAACGCCGTTGGACGCACCCAGCAGCACGATGAGCAGAAACATGCCCACCGTGACCGAGCATCCCGTCAGCACCGTGCGCAGCTTGTTGCGCCCGAGGGCCGAAAAGAGTTCACGCAGCAAATCAATCATGGTGCTCCACCTCCTCGTCGCTGCCAATAATTCCGTCCTTAATATGAATGATGCGGCGCGTCTGTGCAGCCACGCCGGGGTCGTGGGTCACGATGACCATGGTCATTCCCTCGGCGTTGAGTCCGCGCAGGAGCTGCATCACCTCAACCGACGTGCGGCTGTCGAGCGCACCCGTAGGTTCGTCGGCCAGAATGATACGCGGCTGGGTAATCATGGCGCGGGCTATGGCCACACGCTGCTTCTGTCCGCCCGACATTTCCCCCGGCAGATGATGGGCCCACTGGTCCAGCCCAAGCTGCTCCAGCAGTTCCATGGCCCGACGGTTGCGCTGACGGCGCCCCACCCCCTGATAGAAAAGAGGCAAGGCCACGTTTTCAAGCGCCGTCTTGAAAGGAATGAGATTAAACGACTGAAAGACAAACCCAATCATGCGGTTGCGCAAATCGGCTGCTCGGCGCTCACTCAGATGGTCCATGCTGACGCCCGCCAGCGTATAGACACCGGAATCGAACGTGTCGAGCAACCCCAGGATATTGAGCAAGGTGGACTTGCCCGAACCCGAAGCGCCCATGATGGACACCAGTTCGCCCTCGGCTACATCGAGCGACACGCCCTTAAGCACATGCAGCGGACTGCCGCCGCGATAGGTTTTATGAATGTTTTCCAGATGAATCATAAGAATCGTTGTTTTTTTGACCCGCTCCCGCCGATACGACTCTTTGCACCGTACCGCCGGAACGGACTACACATAAGGATTGGACGAAGCAAAAATAAGGATTACTAAGATACTATGCAATACATAATACCAACAAACGCCTTCAGTTTCTTCTTTTTTGAGGTTCGTTTACATATTTTCAGCTTTTATATGCTTTTCACCCCGTCGGCAAACCGTTCGGACCGGCTCTTCTCCTCACTCAGGGAAACGCGCGGAAAATGCATCCCCCAAACAAGCAAAAGGAAGCCACACAAAAAATTCACGAAAAAAAGTTTTCAACACCTATGTGGATAAAATATATAATAAACTCATTATAAATATTTTACAATATGGAAAAAGTGGTTTAAAAGTTGGGGATAAACAGGTGGAAAACCGACCCTGAAAAGACGGGAATGCACCACAGAATGCCGGCATAAAAGCCGGACTGTTCCGACTGCAAAAAGCGACCTGCAAGCCGCCATACGGCTGCACCTGCCGTCCATCAAAAAAAATCAGTCACTTCCCACGCCCGGCCGGACTACTGTCGGGCTCCCAGCCGGTGCCAGCGCCAAAAGACGCGAAGCGGCAACACACATCCGCTCACCCCGCAGGCTTACGAAAAAAGAGACGCGGCACGCAAACACCCGCGCCGATTATGAATCACGCCGGACAAAGCGGAAAAACAAGGTCCGACCCTGTACCGCCAAAGTCCGACCCTGTTATTTCAGGAAGCCACCTTTTTCCCGCAAAAAGCCATCGTATGCGGCCTGTTCCTGACCGGAAGCCGCATATCCCCCTCCACCATCACGCCAAGGCCCGGACTCCCGGCAACACGCCACTGCCCCGCGTCAGTAAAACGAACGGAAGAACCTTCCTGTTTACCGGCGCGGGGCAGCGTTGGTTTTTATCCCCGGCACAACGCAGCGGCGTCATGCCTTCAGTTAATGGATGGATTATTTCTTGAAATAGCGGTTGAACAAGCCTTCGAATCCGCGACCGTGGCGAGCCTCGTCACGTGCCATTTCGTGTACGGTGTCGTGGATAGCGTCGAGGTTGTGCTCCTTAGCCAGACGGGCGATGCGGGTTTTGTCCTCGCAAGCACCGCTTTCAGCCATCATGCGTTTCTCAAGGTTGGTCTTGGTATCCCATACCACTTCGCCAATCAGTTCGCAGAACTTGGCAGCATGCTCAGCCTCTTCCCATGCATAGCGCTTGAAAGCCTCGGCAATTTCGGGATAGCCTTCGCGGTCGGCCTGACGGCTCATGGCCAGATACATACCTACCTCTGTGCACTCGCCGTTGAAGTGTTCCTTCAAGCCCTGCATAATCTCTTCGGGGCAACCCTGAGCCACGCCCAGTTCGTGAGTAGCTACAAATTCCAGGCTCTCTTCCTTGAGTTCCTTGAACTTAGAAGCGGGAACTCCACACTGAGGGCACTTTTCAGGTGCGCTTTCGCCTTCATGTACATAGCCGCATACGGTGCAAATAAATTTCTTTTTCATAATTCCGTTTGTTTTTTAGGGTTTTTAATTCCGTTTTTATTTCTCAATTCTTTTAATTCTTCATTCATTTATGCCGGCTGGCATCGGCCGTGACGTATCAGGCAGATTCTTCAGCCTGGCGCTTGACACAGGACGGACACAGCCCGCGGTAATAAAGGTCGACCCCGTCCACCCGATATCCGGCTGCTGCTCCAAGCAGACTGTTCGTGTCAGTTACCGGCATGGGCAAATCAAGAACATGACTGCACGACGTACAGAAAAAGTGCGCGTGAGGCGACATGTCGGCGTCGAAACAGGCATTGTGCTCGTCAATGGTCAGCATCCGCGACAACCCGTGACTGACAAAAAGCTTCAGGGTATTGTAAACCGTAGCTTTTGAGAGGGTCGGAATCTTGCTCACCAAAGCACGATAGATTTCGTCAACCGTAGGATGCGTACGGTGAGTCAACAGATACTCCATAACCGCCAAGCGCTGTACTGACGGCTTAACTCCGTGGAGCGTAAGTTGTTCGTATGACTGCTGTGTCGGTTTCATGGATGTATGATGTTTTTTCTATGGTTACTGAATGGTTATGAATTTCCTTTTCACGATGCAAAGATAAAGTATTGTTTTTATACAACCAAAACTTATTACTATTTTATTTCTGTAATTATTCTAATTTTAAATTTTATTATCATTTAGGAAGAATAGAAAGATTTTTACCGGAACACAAAAAAAGCAGGGGCCGCGTGGCACGCACCCGTGCCGGCCCCTGCTTCGCTCCTATTTACAGGACTCAACAGTATTTTCTACGTTCTTTTATCTTTTACCACGCCGCTATGGAGCGGTTGCCCGTAAGTGCTGCTTATTTTTTAGTTTTTACAGGCTTTTGAGTACGGTCGTAATGGTAAATGATTTTGCCCTTTCCGTTCATCAAACTGACACTTACCGTATCCTGAGCCATGGAAAGAACCGTAAATCCGGCTTCATCTGAACAGAAACGGGTGCCGGCTACGGGTTTCACGCTGCGGGCCAGCGAACCGGAAGAGTTGACCAGGTAGTCAACCTTGGAGCCCTTGGGCTGCACGTGCTGGAAGTTATGGATATGTCCGCAGATGTAGAAATCAACGCCATATTTGTTGAACAACGGCTCCAGCTGACGCTGAAGGTCGGTGCGTTCGGACTCCTTTTTGTCGGTGTCGGCATAAAGAGGATGATGGCCGAACACAATTTTCCAACGTGCCTCAGGATGCGAACTGAGCTGCTGCTCAATCCAGCGGAGCTGGGCCTGCGTGTCCTGACGGCCTGCATCGGGATATTTTTCGCTGTTTTCGGCATAACGGGTGATGAGCGGCGCCGTGTCGATGAAAAGAAGCAGTGCTTCAGCGTCACCGGCCTCAACGGTACGGGCATAATAACGTGCCGGCATCCGCCAGCGGGCACTCACCTGGCTATAATCGATTACGGCCTGTGTATTGCCGCGATATTCATGGTTGCCCAAAACCGGATACCAGGGAATCATCAAATCCGGATGAGAATAAATCAACTCGTAATTGGTCAGCCAGAGCGGGTCGGTTGTACTGCGTACGCCCTCAAAGTGGTGTACGTCGCCCGGAGCCACTACAAACTCAATATCCGTCTGCTCGGCCAGGCTACCCATCAGCTCAGCAATGGACTTTTGTTCATAATATCCGTTACGTCCCAGATCGTTGGCCACGATGCAGGTGGTTGCGCCTTCGGGTACGTGAGGCAATTCGGGTTGTGGAGCTGTTTGTGCCGTAGCAACAGCTACAGTCAGCACTGGCCACAGCAGGAATGCCTTTAACGAACGTATTGGGTTCATTTTCTGTTTTTTTGTTTTTTATTATTGATGAATATAATCAGGCCGTGACGGCCATACTTGCCTGCACAGGCCTACTTGGTGCCAAAAGCACCAAAGTAGGTTGAAGGAGCAGGTGAGGTAAATACATTATTGGAAAGGATGCCTTGCAGACCACTGATCGTGATGCCCTGGCTGCCGAAGTGACGCGGCACGTTGGTCGTACCTCCGGTCAGTGCAGGAGAGCCGGCCTGAAGGTGGAAGTCCCAACTGTCATTGAAAGCTACGGGAGCACCGTCGGCATTACCGCCCACATTGATGTTGATGTTGCTCTGCTGCGTAAAGTTAACAAAGAGCGGATTGTTCTGTCCGGGCTGCAGGCTGCGGATGTCGTCAGCTCCTGAAAGGATGCCCAGGTCGGTATTCGGAGTCATCTGCTCCACACCGGCTGCGGTAGAGGCAAAATAATAGTTGGGCGTAATCACGCAGTTGGGGTCGGCACCTTCTCCCTCTTCCGTACTTTCCTTAATACCCCAGCGGCAGTCGTAGATGAGGTTATTGCAGAGGTTTACGAGGATGTTGGATTCCAGCCAGATGCTGCCACCCTTCTTGCTGGGACGACGCCATCCGGAGTTGACAATGGTGTTGTTGTACACATTCAGGTCAGACTGCAAAGCCGTAAATCCGGAATTGGAAAGTTTAAAGCCGTTGGTATTGGCATCGTAAATGAGGTTGTAGGCAATGTCGGCCAGACAGTCGCTCTTGTAGTTGATGGCCTCACCGCCGTCGTATCCGCTGGTGATGAAACGGTTGTTGGCTACGATGCTCTTACCGCCGGTGATGTAAATCTGATCCTCGGCATTGTTGCGGAAGGTACAGTTGGTAATAATCATGCTGCCGTCGGGGTTGCAGAAGTGTACGGCCGGTACGCCTTCACCCGTTTCGGTCTTGAAGAGCTGGTGCTGGAACGAAGGAGAATTTTCCGTGGTGCGGGCACCGCAATATTCCATAATGGTATGATCCAGATAAAGTTCCTTACAGTCAAAACCGCAGATGATACCACCCCAGTTGCGGCAGAAGCGGTCGGTCTTCAAATTATCGGCAATCGTAAAGGTAACGGGTTTCTCTGCCGTTCCCATAGAATAAAGATTACCCAACACTACAATTTCAGGTTTAATGGTACTGTCAGAAGCTACAACCTTTACACCCGGTTCGATGTAGAGCGACTTGCCTTCAGGAATCACCAGATGGTCGGTCAGGACAACGGTGCTGTCCTCATGCCATACAATGGCATCGGCAGGATATTTGTCATCGGAAGGCACCAGAGTTGAATCGTTACCGCTGCCGTCGCCACCATTGCCGACGGTGTCTTCTGTACTTGAGCAGGCAGACAAGGCTGCAGTTCCCAAAACTAAGGCCAAAATGGGCCAGAACATTTTTTTCATAAAGTTGAAATTAATAGTTTGAAATTGAATGGTTATATATCCTAATTATATAAATATGTACTAAAGATTATAGTGCACGCCCAACATAAGTTCTATACCGCTTGTATCGCGCTTGATGAGGGTCTTTCCATCCATATTCTGTCCCTCGAAACCGTCGTTTGCATCGTTGTGGGTCTTGATGTAAACCTTCTTGACGGAATTCAGCAGGTTGGAACCCTTGAAGAATACGGAGAAGTTATTCCATTTTTTCTCGACTGAGCATCCCAGCGTAAAGCGGGGAGCGTCGTAATAGTCGGAATTATAATAATGTGAAGCCGTAGTCAGACGCTCGCTGATGTACGAACCGGTCAGCTGGCCTTCCCAGCCGTTGTTGGCGCCGCGGTAAAGCAGCGAGAGGTTGGCAACATGCGGTGCCTGACCCACCAGCGTACGGGTTTGCTGAACTTCGGTGCGGGTCAACTTTCCGGAAGCATCGCGGCCATACACCGTCTTGGGCGTAGTAATGGAGGAATGCGTATAGGTATAATTGGCCTTCACGCCAAAAGAGCGGAAGTATTTGGTAAAGTCCAGCTCAAATCCCCAGTTGTCGGCATCGCCCAGGTTAGCCGGTCCGTAGCCGAACTGACGGCTGTTCTTTGAATAGTAAGCACTCTCAATCGGGTTCTGGATATGCTTGTAGAAGAAGCCGGCCATCAGCTGGTCCGTATGATTGGGCATCCACTCCCATCGCAAATCAACGTTGTCAATCACGGCATGCTTCAAATCCTTGTTACCATACTCGGTGTAGTCCTCCTCAATGATGGTGTACGGCACGATTTCAAAGAATCCCGGACGGTTGATGGAGCGGAAATAAGAAGCACGGGCAAACATGCCTTTGCGCAGCGTGTATTTCAGATGAAGTGAAGGCAGGATGTCCCAGTAACGCTGCTCTCCGTGCGGATCCTCGTCGGCAGGCGGGTAAAGCATGGTGTACTGCTGGTCGGTATGTTCGGCACGTACACCGGCCGTCACGTTCCAGCGACTGTTTTCAAAGCGGCCCATCACGTAGGCTGCGCCGATGTCCTCACCGGCATCGTAGTTCAGGGCATTTACGCTGCCCTGCACGGCATCTACCTTCCAGTTGATTTCGTCGAGGGTGTTGAAATCCACGCCCTGAACGGGACGGGTGGCAGTAGCCGGCACGAAAGAATAAGAAACATAGCGGTTTTCACGGCGTTTGTTGCGGTAGAGTCCGCCCACCTTGGCTTCCCAGAGTCCGCCGGCGGCACGGGTGTGCCACTTCAGGTTAATGATGCCGGTCCAGTCGCGGTCGGTGTTGTGCTCCCAGCGGCGCTCAGCATTGTCAGCCGTAACTTTCTCTATATTATTATGAACGTCGCTTTCCAAATTGATATAGGTATTGTCCGGACGCTTGCCGGTGGCATGACCATATACGCCGGCCCAATCGAGATCCCAGTTGTCGCCCAGCTGGTGCGTACCCTTGAGGGTAGAGCTGAAAATGCCCTGCAGCGTGCGGCGGGCACGGGTCTGATAGGTTTTAGTATAGTTGCCCAGCTCGGGGTTGTAATCGAGCGAAAGGTCGGTTATGGTCATTTCGCGCACCTGGTCGGAGCGACTGCCGATGTAGGCGTTGTACCACTCAATCTTGTGTCCGTAAGCCGGTACGAAGTCGAGTTTGGCATGAGCGCCCCACTGCTGCAACTGCTCGGAATATTCACGCTTGCGCTGGTCAGTAACGTGCACCGTGCTCTGCACCTGACTCATGGCGTCGGTATAGAACAGGCTGTTGGTGGCACGGTTCATGTTCTGATAACTGCCGGCCAGCATCAGGCCCAGACGGTCGTCCAGGAAGCGGCGTCCGCCGGACAGGCTCAGCCAAAGGTCGGGCAGCGGGCGGGCGTACGACAGCTGCGAGGTGGCTTTCGAAAAGTCGCTCATCGAAGCCTTGTAGTCAGCCCCATGAGCCTCGCGCGGTGCCGTCATGGTGATGTTGTTGCCCACCGAAGCCAAATCGCGGTTAAAATAAATGGAGTTGTAACCTACGGCGGCATCAGCCTGAATGCGCAGCGTGGTGGGGGCATCCTTCATCACCATATTGATAACACCACCGGTAGCATCGCCCTCCATGTCGGGGGTAAGCGACTTGGTGACCTCCAGGCGGTCCATCAGTTCACTGGGAAAAAGGTCGAGCGGCACGTAACGTTCCTTGTTGTCGGGACTGGCAATCTTAACGCCGTTTACCAGCGAGTAGTTGTAGCGCTTGTCCATACCGCGCAACACGGCGTACTTGCCCTCGCCGGCACTACCCTCGTCCATCACCACTCCCGACATGCGCTGAATTACTCCAGCCACGTCAATATCCGGCGAAAGACGGATGGACTGTGCGCTCATTACATTCATGACGCCCAACGATTTCATTTCAAGCTGGCGGGCACTCAAATCGGTGTCCTGACGGCGGTGGGCGCTTACGGTAACGGCACCCAGGTCAACGCCTTTCGATTCCAACTCTATGACGGCCGGTACCGACTCGGTCGTAGAAACCACGACCTCCCGTGAGGCATAACCCAAGTAGCGGCAAATCAGCGTTACCTTGGAACGGTTTTCAATTCCTTTGAGCACAAAACTTCCGTCAAGTCCCGACGTAGTGGCCACGTTGGGCAATTCCTTCACCTGAACAGTAGAACCGATGAGCACTTCGCCCGTCTTCTTGTCTTTGACGACACCTATCAGCTCGCCGGCCATCAGTTGGGCAGCCAGGCAGGAGCCAGCCATCAATAAAAGCGTTCTTTTCATGTAATTTCCTTTTTACCTTTTTGTTTTACTGGTGCAAAGGACGCAAGATTTTCTGTCGAAACCGTTACACATTTGTTACAAAATAATTACACTTTGTAACTACCGGCTTATCATACAACAGCCGGACCGGCCGCCGCGCCGACAAATTGTCAGAACGCAGCAGCCGGACCGGCCGGAACCGCTCCCGTAAGCAGGAAGGGAGCGGGAGGAAAAGAAAGCTACTTGTTTTTTCCCAGATTAAAGGTGTAAATCAGATGACCTACCACGTAGCGCTGGAAACCGTTCGTCTCGGTCATACCCACGGCTATGGCGGAATTGTAGTTGTAAATATTTTCGCGGCTATTCAGGATGTCCACAGCCTCCAGCTTGACGGTCAGGTTCTTTTTCTTGAGGAACTTCTGCGAGATGCTGGCGTTCCAGAGCAGCTGGTCGGTGTTGAGATAATGGTCGAGGTGACGCCGGCGGCTCCACTGCTCGAAGTTGGTGCTGATAATCATGTCCCACGGCGTGGTGTACGACACTGTCAGGTTGTAGGAAAACAGAATGGGGTTCTCGTTGCTCTCGGGCTGCATGGCGTTGCGGTTCCACGTTTTGGAGAACGAGCCGGTCAGCGAAGCAAACAGCTTGCCCTTGCGGTAGGTCAGGCCGGCATTCTGGCCCAGACTATACTTACGCTGGGTATTGAGTTCCGGCTCTTGCTGCGAGGTGGCCAGATAAGTCTGGTCAGTAGTCACATAGCTGTTGAGGCCATAATTCAGGGTCCACACCTTTTCGCGGTCGAGCACCATGGACATTCCGGCCAAACCGCCCACGTTGAAGCGGCCGTCCATGTTGACATTCTGATAGATGTAGTATCCCGTATCCTCGTTATAGCGCATGATGCGCCCAATGTTGTTCCGCCAGATGTTGTAGTAGGCCGAAGCCCACAGACTCAGCTGCTGCTTTTCCAGGAAGGTGTTGAAGTTCATGCTGCTGGACCCCCGCCAGCTGTCCTTCAGGTGGGTATTGGCCATGACGGTACTTTCGGGATTCGACGTGTCCACATAGTTCAGGCGCGTAACGATGTCGGGCGACGAAGTGGAGGCGCTGCAGTAAAAGGAGAGCGAGGTACGGTTGTTGAACTTGTACTTCACCCAGCCGTTGAAGCCGTATTCCGGTTCGCGCATGGTTACCGCCGTATCGGTCACCTCATGGCGCTCGTAGTCCAGACTGTTGTGCAAATAGTTGATGGCGGCTCCGACACTGGTTTCCCATTTTTCCCAGTTGCCGTTAAAGCCCATAGAGCCGATGTGTGTCCATTTGTGATAGAGACTGTAATTACTGTTGTTATCGAGCAGCAGGGCGGCCATGCTGCCGTAGTCTTCAGGCAGGGCGGTCAGCGCATAGCGGTCCAGACTTTCCCAACCGGGCAGAAGTTCCAGATTCCAGTACTCCTGAATGGCGTCCGAATAATAGTACGTCAAGCCATACGCGAGATTGAACCACGCCTTTTCGGCCACTTTCTTGTTATAGCTGGCCCTCAGGCTGTACGTGTCGCTACAGTTGTTCTGGGGGATATACTGCCGCTGCGGCTCATGGCGCTCGGTCTGGCCGGTGTAGTAGGTCATGTCGTAAAAATTGAACTGCTGGCCATCGCCCTTGTAGCGATTCCACGACAGGCTGAGATTGAGCATGTCGCCCTTACCCAACTTCTGCGACAGATTGGCGCTGGCCGAATAACTCCGCCCGGTCAGGTAGGAATGCTGCGGCTTGTTGAGCGTGTTTACCAGCAGGCTTCGCACGTCGTCCGTCAGGTTGGGCCCGAAAACATGCGCCAGGGCGTCGTTGTCGGCAAAATGCAGGGCGGGATTGGCATTGAACGTGGCCGAGCGCACGTCGGTGTCGTTGTCGCTGCGTGAATTGTCGATGCTTCCGTTCAGCGTCAGGAAAGTGGTCTTGCTCAGGTTGACGGAGTACGAGAGGGCACCGGTCAAGGTTTTGGAAACATCCAGATTCCGCTGCCGCTGGTACCACCACACCGAAGCCGCCCCGGGCAGGATGTTCTCCTGACGCGTATAGTTGCGCAAATCCGTATCAATATGGCTAAAATTGACGTTGGCGTTCAGCTCCTGATAGCCGGTGGCACTCTTTTCGTCCTTGTTGGTCCAGCCTATGTTGACGCTGGTGTTGTAAAAGGTGCTCCAGCCCGAGCGGTAGCCGCTGCTCGTCCAGTTGCCGTTGGCGTCGGCCTTCAGGTCGCCGTTCAGGTTGTTGGCCGAGCCTGCCACGCCCACCTGCAACCGCTTCGAAAGATTGGCCAGGAACAGGCGGCCCGTCCACTTGTCCTGATAGCCTCCGCCGGCAACAAGGTTGCCCGTCCAGTGTCCGCGGTACTCGTCCTTCACCACCACGTCCATCACCGTGGTACGCTCACCGTCGTCCACGCCGGTGCGCTCGGTCATGTCGCTCTTCTTGTCGTAGAACTTGAGTTTCTCAATCACCTCGGCCGGCAGGTTCTGCAGCGCCATCTTGATGTCGCCGCCAAAAAACCGCTTGCCGTCCACCAGCAGGCTCTCCACCACCTTACCCTGCCACACCAGGTTGCCGTCCTCGTCCATGCTCACGCCGGGCATTTGCGAAATCATGGCGCTGAGCGTCACGCCGGGATCCAGCTGCATGGCCTTGGAGCTGTACACAAACGTATCCTTCAGTATGGTCAGATTGCTGGCCTTGCCGGTCACGAGGGCCTCGCCCAGATTGATGTCGGTAATCTTCACCCCCACGCGGCCCACGTTGGCCAACGGCTTGGCGGCTGTCAGGCTGACGATTTTTTCGTAACGGCTGAACCCGACACTCGTCACCCGCAACTTGTAGGCACCGGCCGAATCGACAGCCAGACTGAAGCGCCCCAGCGAGTCGGTAGCGCCAATGGCATAGAGGGAGGAGTCGGCTGCCAGCAGCTGCACGGGGAAAAGGGGCAGCGGCGTGCGGCTCTCGGTGTCATACACTTCGCCCCTGACGGCAAACGTCTGGGCCACGGCCGTAGCGGCCGACCAAAGCAGCAAAATGCTGACTACGGCAAAGCGGAAGCAAGTATTTTTCATATTTTCATATAGAGGTTTAAAGGTTAGTAGATTCTAAGGTTTGAATACAACAACTGCAGCAAATATACTAAAACATCCGTAATCGGGGGGGGTAATTTGAAAAATATATAATAAAACTGATTTTTCTTGTTTTTTTAACAGAACGCTCCGCTTTGAGCCTTAAAATGCCGGAAAAATCAGAATCTGAGCACGACCTGCCGTGTGATGTGTCTCATTCTAAGCCCGATTCATGCGCCCCCGTAAAAGCCCCTTCATTCGGGGAACGAACAAGACGGAACTTTGCAGGAACAAGGTCGGACCTGAATGGAAAAGAGCGGCACCTTTTTCTCACAAAGTCCCGCCACGACCTGTATTCGCCCCTGCATGGATGAAAAAAAACAGCGTTCCGGCAGAGAAAGCCACACGGGCCCCACCCTGCCGGAACGCCTGTATTTCCGTACGTGCCGCAACCGTCACGATTTGTGACAACCGCTGCAGCCGCCCGCCGACGGGCAGCCGCCCTGATTACATCCCGCGCAACCACCGCCGCGACCGGAGCAGCTGCACCCCCCACGGCCGCGCAGCCGGCGCACCGCATAGACCACGGCAGCCACCACACAGGCCGCAACAATACCGATTGCAATAATATCCTGCCACATCATGTTTCCTTTGTTTTTTCAAGTAATACGTATCCAGTCAGACTCATCCCACAAACAGGCTGCCCACATGGTAAACCAGAAAGGCTCCTATCCAGGCCACCAGCAGCGTATAGCCTACGCAGAACCACATCCAGCCGCTTCCGGCCTCCTTGCGCAGCGCCGTAAGCGCGGCTATGCAGGGATAGTAGAGCAACACGAATATCATGAAGGCATAGGCTACAAGCGGCGTAAACACGGCCGTACCGTCGGGCCGTTTCTGCTCCTGCAGGGCTGTGATGAGCTTGTCGCTGTTTTCGTCGGCACCGGCACCCACCTGATAGAGCACACCCATTGACGACACAATGATTTCCTTGGCAGCCAGTCCCGTGAGCAGACTCACGCCCATCTGCCAGTTAAAGCCCAGGGGAGCCACGGCCGGCTCAATGAAATGGCCGATGCGTCCGATGTACGACCCCTCGGCCTGCACGGCCTGCTGCTTCACGCTCAGCTGACTGAGCATATCCTGCTTCTGGGCAGGCGTAAGGGAGGCGTTGGCACTCACCTGCTCCATCTGCCGGTCGTAGGCACGGGTGGCGTCAGTATGATGCGGAAAATAGCCCAAAGCCCAAACAATGACAGAACCCACCAGAATGACAGTTCCCATCTTCTTCAGGTAGAACACGGCCTTTTCCCACATATGTACCAGAATGTTGCGCAGCGTGGGCATACGGTAGGGCGGCAGCTCCATGACAAAGGGCGCCTCCTCCTTGGCAAAGCACGTCTTGCTCAGCAGCAGGGCGGTCAGAATGGCCACCACAATGCCGACGGCGTAAATACTGAGCAGAATGAGGCCCTGATGGCGGCTGAAGAAGGCCGACACAAACAACAGGTACACCGGCAGGCGCGCCGAACACGACATGAAGGGCACGGTAAGCATGGTAATGATGCGGTCGCGACGGTTGGCCAGGGTACGCGTGGCCATAATGGCCGGCACGCCGCAACCAAATCCGATGAGATACGGAATGAACGACTTGCCATGCAGGCCCATGCGGTGCATGATGCGGTCCATGATAAAGGCCGCGCGGGCCATGTAGCCCGTATCCTCCAGCAGGGAGATGAAGAAGAAGAGCAGCACGATTTGCGGCAGAAAAACAATGACGCTGCCCACTCCGGCAATGGCGCCGTCAACAATCAAATCACGCAGCATACCCTCGGGCAGCAGCTGCCCCAGCTCATGACCCAGCCACGTAAAGCCCAGGTCAATCCAATCCTGCGGATAGGCGCCCAGCGTGAACGTAGTCTGAAACATGACCCACAGGAACAGGGCCAGCAGCGGCAGGCCCAGCCAGCGGTTGGTGAGCCAGCGGTCGAGCACATAGGCCTTGTGGTTTATCTTTTCCTTACCGGGCTTGAAAGTCTCTTCCAGCGCGCCGCGCACAAAGGCATAGCGCGACTCGGCCATAATCTGGTCAATAGGCTCGGAAAACTCACGCTCCAGCTGCTGACGCCAGTAAGCAGCCCGCTCCTCCAGCTGCGGCAGCTGGGGCAAGTCCTTGAGCATCTGGCGCACGTCCTGACTGTTTTCCAGCAGGTTCAGGGCAATGTAGCGCGGCGCCTGTTTCTGAGGAACGTCGCCATCGGTGGGCAATTTGCTCTTGATGTCGGATATGGCGCGCTCAATGGAGTCGCCATAGTAAATATGAACGTGCCGGCTGATGCCCTGCTTCTGCTCGAACACGTCAATCAGGCGGTCAAGCAGGTTGTCAATGCCCTTGCCCGTGAGCGCCACGGTGGGCACAATGGGGAAACCCAGCAGGCGGCTCAACTGCTGCAGGTCGAGCGTAGAGCCGCTCTTTTCCAGCTCGTCATACATGTTCAGCCCCATCACCATGGGTTGGTTGCGGTCAATCAACTGTGTGGTCAGATAGAGGTTACGCTCCATGTTGGAGGCATCCACAATGTTCAGGATAACGTCAGGCTGATGCTCGGTCAGATACGAGCGCACATAGCGCTCCTCGGGAGTGTATTCCGTAATGGAATAAGTGCCCGGCAGGTCGACCATCTCAATGGTATATCCCTTGTGGTGGAACACGCCCGTCTTGGAGTCTACGGTTACACCGCTGTAATTGCCTACCTGTTCGCGCAAACCGGTGGCATGATTGAAGAAGGAGGTCTTGCCGCAGTTCGGGTTGCCCACCAGTGCCACGCGAAACGTATGGCTCTGCTCGCAGATCTTACGGTTCATTTCCTCGATAAAAGTACGTCGGATCACGGCGTCCTCGCCCTGGTAGTCTTCCAGCCGAACCACCTCAATCAGTGCTGCCTCGGCCCGCCGGAGCGAAACGTGATTGCTCATGACTTCATACTCAATAGGGTCACGCAAAGGCGCGTTACGCACCACATGAACCTTTTCGCCACGCACAAAGCCCAGCTCGCGCACACGGTGGACAAAACCGCCATGTCCGTGCACACTCACCACTACACAATCCTGTCCGGTGTGCATGTCTGCCAAGCTGATTTTATTTTCTGTCATATATTTTCCGTTTCCTTTTGTTATTTTACTGCAAAGTTACGTTTTCTTACAGACGCAGGGCCTATCGGGCTGCGGTTATTTCCGAAAAAACACGCCACCCGGCTTCAAAGCACCAGCTCCACCAGCAAAAAGACATTGAGCAGGCTCACGGCGGCGGCCATGGCATAGAGCAGCACCGTGGTGAAGCGACTGTTGGCATAAGGCCCCATGACACGACGCGAGGAGGTGAGCCCCACCTGCAGGAACACCGTGAAGGGGAGCTGCAGACTCAGCACGGCCTGCGAAATGAGCAGCCCGCGGAAGGGATCGCCCACCACCAGCACGACCAGAAAAGCCAGCCCGATAGAAAGCAACACACCTGCACGCGAATGAGCGTCGGAAGCATCATACGGCTCCTGGTAGAGACCGGCAAAAATACTGCCGGCCGCCATGCCGCTGGTGACGGTACTGGCCAGTCCGGCCAACAGCAGAGCCAGGGCAAAGATGGTAGTGGCCGCTCCGCCCAGCAATGGGGTCAGCATGTGGCCGGCTTCTTCGAGCGCCTCCACGCGGACACCGTGGGCATGGAATGTGGTGGCAGCCAACACAATCATGGCGGAATTAATCACCCACCCCACCGTCATGGCCAGCAGGGTGTCGTAGAATTCATACTTGAGTGCCTGCTCCACCCGGCTGCTGCCCTGCGCTGGAAGCTGACGGCTCTGAATGACCTCGGAATGAAGAAAAAGATTGTGGGGCATGACCACTGCGCCCAGCACACTCATCACCACCAGCATGCTGCCTTCGGGCAAACGGGGCGTGAACAAGGCACTTCCCACGGCTGCTGCATCAACCGGAACGAGCGTAAGTTCGTAAATAAACGAAAGGCCGATGATGGAAACAAACATGATGATGGCCCGCTCAATACGCCGGTAGGTGTTGGTAAAGAGCAACACGACTACGGCTACGGCCGTCAGGGCGGCCCCCAGCGTGAGCGGCAGGCCGAAAAGCATGTTGAGGGCTATGGCACTGCCCAGAATTTCGGCCAGCGAGGTGGACACCGACGCGCCCATGGCGCTCCAGAGCAGCGGGCGCGACAGGCGGCGCGGCAAATAGCGCGTGGCGGCCTCGGAGAGACAAAGACCGGTGACGATGCCCAGGTGGGCAACGTTGTGCTGCAGCACGATGAGCATCACGGTAGAGAGGGTAACCACCCAAAGCAGGGCATAGCCAAAATCGGCTCCGGCCGCCAGATTGCTGGCCCAGTTGCCGGGGTCAATAAAACCGACCGTGACGAGCAGGCCCGGCCCGATGTAACGGAGAATGTCGAGTCCGCTCATGCGACCGGCCGAGGGATGGCTCCAATGGTGACGAAGACGGCGAAAATAGCGTAACATACGAAAACTTAGGATGCGTAAATAAAAAAACAAGACGACCGGCGCTGCGCGTCAAATCAGTTTGTTGACCATGGCATACACCGTCAGGCCGGCCACGGAGCGGATGCCGGTCTTGGCCACGATATTTTTTCGGTGGGACATGACGGTATGAACGGATATGCAGAGCTTGTCGGCAATTTCCTTGTTCTGCATGCCCTGAGCCACGAGGACCAACACCTCACGCTCACGCTGCGAAAGCTCATACGAGGGCATACCGGAATCGGGCTCGTCGGTTTGCGAAGCGCGCACGAGGACTTCATCAATCTGCCGGGGGCGGAAGGAGAGTTCGACAACGCCGGCATACTTGGCCAGCTGCGCCTGCTCCACATAATGACACACCAGAGCCACCACAGCCAGCCCCTCGGGGCGGTCGGCCAGGGCCGTACCCAGCAACAGGGGGTCGGCCAGCAGTATGGATGCCCCGTGATGGCGCACAAGATGATAGGCCTGGTCGGCCGAAGCCGCAACGTCGGCACATACAAAATGGGGCGACTGGCGGAAAATAGCCTCAAGCCCCTCGGCCACGACGGGATATTTGCACAGCACTATCAGTTTCTTTTTCATGGCTTCAGACTTTTTTCCATGGCGCGGGCAATGCCCACCAGCAGTTTGCTCTCAATACGGGTATGCGCGGCCAGATCGGCCGAAAGGTTGAAGAGGTCGAAAAGGATTGACGCCCGCTCGCGCGGCAGGGTATCGCCGGGCAGGTACTTGATGATGAGGCTGATGAGGTCGGCCAGCTTTTCCTCAATGTCGCCGTGACTCTCCTCAAAGTCATGAATGCGATAGGCGGCCGTCTGCCCGGAAGCCAGCTGCTCCACGTAGGGAAACACGTGCTGCTCCTCATAGCTGAAGTGCTTGTCGGCCTCCTCGCGGTACTGGTTGAAAAAGTGCTGTATCATTTCACGCTCCAGATTTTCCAGACTGGCCGAAAGGTGAAGGAGATGGTCGGCAATGTGTGGCAGCCGCTCGTCGCGATAGTAGCGGTGAGACGACTCCAGATAGGTCAGCAGGCCGCGGATGTAGGCCGGCGAGGGCACGGCTACCGAAGGACAGTAGTCGGGCGAGGCGTACATGTTGCAGATTTCCAGAAAAAGGGTGGTGTCGGCACCATACTGCGCACAGACCTCACTGACGCTGCGGTCGGCAAAACCGAACTGGATGCCGAAACGGGGCAGCACGCTGATGAGACGATGGCACGAGAGGATGAGGTCGGCCATGCGGTCGGTGGGTTGGAAAAAGGGTTTCATGAGTTTCTTTTCTGATTTCATGGGTCGAGGCCGGAAGGCTGCCTTGAGCTGCCCGCCTTCGGTACCGCCACACCATGCCTACACGACAAAAGGCGGCCCCACAGGCAGTCGGCCAGCAACCGGCCTGCTCAAAATTAATGAATTCTTTTTATCCGGCAGGTCTGCGCCACCCGTTTTTCCCCTGTTTTGGGGAGGCCGGAAAGGCAATATCCCTACTTTGCAGGAGGGGCTGTCCGGCACCGAAAGGCTACGGCCCCGCTCTCCTTCCCCGCCCGGAAACGCCGGGGCGCAACGGAAGAAAAACAGGGCGGCTCGAAAAAAAGACAAGGCCGGACCTAAAATGATTTACAAGCCGCCTTGTTTTTCCCCCGAGCCGCCCCCGTATGACGTCAAGACCTCGTCCGTATGTCTGGAGCCAGGCTAACGCACGTAAACGTGTTCAATTTCGACCACATACACGTCATGCAGGCCGCCGCGCTCACCATACCACTTTTCAAGATTGGACTTGTCGATAAACTCATCCGGCTGCATGTGGGTTTTATAAAGCTTGCGGCACTCCAGCGTCAGACGGGCCTGCTCGTAAGTGACCTGGCTGCCGGGAGTAGTGAGGGGGCGCAAGCCGGTGGCTTCCACCTTGTTGACGTCACGGCCGGACTTCGTGCCGCAGAAGTTCAGAATGCTGCGGTGCTCCTCACCCAGAAAACTCAGGGTAAGATGGGACGACTGCTCGATGTATTCATGCGTATAGCGCTCGGGACGGATAAACACAAAGGCCACGGGTTTGCCCCAGAGGATGCCCACCCCGCCCCATGAAGCGGTCATCATGTTGAAATGGTCGGGCGTACCGGCCGTAACCAGCATCCACTCCTTGCCGATGGCATCAAACATATTGTCAGTAAGCTGACTAACAGAAATTTCTTTCATCGTAAAAACGGATTTTTGATAAGATTCAAAAGATTTTTCGAAAACAAATATACAGAAAGTTAGGCAAACGGCCGCACAGAACCGCCTACTTTTTACTCAAGCCACGGCGGCTGCACATCCACGAAAAAAAGGCAGGCGCGCCAACCTGCTAACGAGGTTGGCGCGCCTGTATTGAAAAGGTGCATGCCCACAGCCTGAACGGCCGGGAGCACCACACTTGCTACATCAGAAACTGATTAGTGAAACCTGGTCGATGTAATTATAAACCATACCGGCCAGACCCAGTCCGATAACGCCTACGGTACAGAGGAAAAGAGCCGTACGCGTATAGCAGTCGCTACGGAAAGTGGGCAGCGGAGCATCGCTCTTCTTGATATACATGGCCTTGACAATCAGCAAATAGTAGTAGAGTGAAATCACCGTATTAACCAAAGCGATGAACACCAGCAAATGCTGACCGGCATTGAAGGCCGACATGAATACGAAGAACTTGGAGAAGAATCCGGCAAACGGCGGAATACCGGCCAGAGAGAAGAGGCAGAGCGTCATGAGGAACGCCAGCTTCGGGTTGGTCTGATAGAGTCCGTCGTAATCGTCCATACCGATTTTACCGGTATTCTGTTCAACTACGTTGAGCACGGCAAACGCACCCAGGTCGGCAGCCAGATAAACCAGCAGGTAGAACACGAGCGAAGTCATGCCCTGCGACGTGCCGCCCATTACGCCCAACATCAGATAACCGGCCTGCGAGATGGCGGAGAACGCCATGAAGCGCTTCAGGTTCTTCTGACGCACGGCAAAAATGTTGGCCACCGTAATTGAAGCGATAATCAGCCAGAAGAGGAGCAGATTCCACTCGGCACCGCATGCGGCAAACACCTTGGCCAGCACAAGCATCATTACGAAGGCTGCTGCGCCTTTGGAAATGACACTCAGGAAAGCGGTAATAACGGTAGGAGCACCCTCGTAGGTATCGGCCGTCCAGAGATGGAAGGGTACCAGCGAAATCTTGAAGCCCATACCGGAGATGAAGAACACCATGCCCAAAAGCTGAACCAGACTGCCGTCAATACGCGAAATCATATCGCCGAAATAAAGCGTACCGGTAGTACCATAAAGCAGAGAGATACCGTAGAGCAACAGTGAGCTGGAGAAGAGAGCCAGCAAGATAAACTTGGCAGCAGCCTCAGCCGACTGGTTGCGATACTTGTCGTAGGCAATCAGTGCCGACATAGGCACGGATGCCAACTCGAGTCCGATAAAGAACATCAGGAAATGTCCTGCCGAAACCATGAAATACATACCCAACAGAGTTGAGAGTGTAATCACGTAGAACTCGCCCTGCTTGGCATGATTTTCCTCACGGCTCATCCACTTGTGCGCCATCAGGAACACAATCAGCGTACCGAGGCTCAGGGTTGTCTTTACCACACTCATGATGGGCGTGTACTGATACATGCCTCCGAAGGCTTCGGCAGCCTCACCGGGCACGCAGTTGACCACGGTGTGGATGGCCAGCAAGATGGCCGGCAGCGGCGTGTTGAGCACGCCACGTCCGCTCTTGCGGTCGGTACACATAAAGAGATCGGCTACAAACAGGACCAAAATGACTAAGAGCAATGAAAGCTCTTCGCGCATATATAGAAATTGTGAATAATCCATCTTGTATTGTTTGTTTTTTATGAATTAAAGAAACGGATTGCAGGTAGAGGCCACGTGTCCGATGTGGTTGACAATGGTGCCCACGCTGCCGCTGATCATATTGCTTACCCAGAACGGAGCCAAACCCAAACCGGCTACTGCTGCAATGAGGCAGATTACGGAGAGGCGCTCTTCCCAAGTGGCATCAGTAAGTTTGAGATGGTGTTCGTTGGTGCAGGTACCGTAAAGAATCTTGCCCACCAGTCGCAGAATATAGACGGCGGTGATAACGATACTGGTACATGCGGCAATGGTCAGCACGCGGTGGAACGTATCCACATTCTGGAACGAACCTACAAAGATGGTCATTTCAGCAATAAAGCCGCTCAAACCCGGCAAACCAAGGTTGGCCAAACCGGCAATGACATAACATACAGAGAGGAACGGCATGATGCGCATCAAACCGTTGAGTTCGCGAATATCACGGGTGTGCGTACGGCCGTAAATCATACCGATCAGGGCAAAGAAGAGGGCCGTCATCAAACCGTGGCTCAACATCTGCAGCACAGCACCGGTGCAGGCGGTCTGATTAATCATCAGCAGCGCAAACAGTACAAGGCCGCAGTGTGATACGGAAGAGTAGGCATTGATGTATTTCAGGTCGGTCTGAACGCAAGCCGAGAAGGCACCGTAAACCACGGAAATACCGGTCAGAATCAGGAAAATCCAGCCCAGCTCGTTGGCAGCCTCCGGCATCAGGTACATGGCAATGCGGAAGCAGCCGTAACCTCCCAGCTTCATCAACACACCGGCGTGGAGCATAGAAACGGCAGTAGGCGCCGAAGCGTGACCGTCGGGACTCCAGGTATGGAACGGGAAGAGAGCACCCAGCACACCAAATCCCATAAACGTCAGCGGGAACCAGATGTATTGCTGTCCCAACTCAATGGCATGAGCACCGTTGGTGTGGTTGGCAATGTCAATGATATTCATGGTCTGACCGCCGGCACCATAGAAGATACCAAAGATACCGCACATCAGGAAGGCTGAACCACCCATCAGCATCAGCGTCAGCTTCATGGCTGCATACTCCTTGGGACCACTACCCCACACACCAATGAGGAGGTACATAGGAATCAAGGCAATCTCATAGAACATGAACATGGTGAACATGTCCACCGTAATGAAGAATCCGAATACACCGGTGCTCAACAGCGTAAACCAGAGGAAATACTCCTTGGTAAGCGGCTGCAAACGCCATGAAGCAAAAGTACCGGTAAACACGATGATGGCAGAAAGCAGCAGCATAGCTACTGAAATACCGTCAACACCGACTGAATATTTAATATGAAGCGGCTTGAACCACTCAAACGAAGCCGTATAGAGCATTTCGCCAGTAGCACCGGCAGCACGATCAGCCAAATAAATGACCGTCAGATAGGCAGCCAGCAACAACAAGGCTGAACTGCCGACTACCATTACCGTGCGCACGCCCTTAATACCCTTGGCTAACCACAAGCCCAATAACATGAGCAGGGGAATCAGTACGAATAAAGATAAAAAGTTCATATGGTCAGTAGCTTAAAAAATCAGGATTAAAATAAGAATCAATACGCCGATAAAGAATACCATAGCATACTGTTGAACACGTCCGCTCTGCAGGCCACGGATACGGAAGCTGAGCGCGTTGGTACCCCAAGCCAGGAAATTGAAGAATCCATCCACAACGTGACGGTCGAACCATGCAATAGGTTTCGAGATATGGGCAAAAATGATGCGGTGGGTAACAAACTGGTAAACCTCGTCCATATAGAAACGGTGATAAGCCCATTTGTGCAGACTGGCAAAGCGGGTTGCCAAAGCATCAGCCACGGGCTGTTTGTCACGACCGTAAATCCAGATAGCCAAACCAATAGAACACAACGCAATCACGATACTCGTAATGGCCACGCTGGGATCCAGGTGAATGTCGTAGGCACGTCCGTCAGCGCTGACAAAGTGTCCGAAGTCAACAGTCCAACCGACAAATACGGTAACCAAAGCCAGGAACACAAGCGGAAGGGTCATGGTCAGGGGAGCCTCATGCGGTGTATGCTCTGCATGGAGTTCCTTGTTCTCAGTACCCCAGAAAATACCGCAGTACAGACGGAACATATAGAAAGCGGTCATGGCTGCAATGCCGGTCATAATCCAACCCATAGCCGGACTGAAGGCGAAGCAAGCCGTCAGGATTTCGTCCTTAGAGAAGAAACCGGAGAAGGGAGGAATACCGGAAATAGCCAAGCAGGCAATCAGGAAGGTGATGTGTGTGACAGGCATATACTTGCGCAAGCCTCCCATGGCACTCATCTCATTGCTGTGGACAGCGTGGATGATACAACCGGCACCCAAGAAGAGCAAAGCCTTGAACATGGCATGGGTAAACAGGTGATACATAGAAGCCATGTAACCAAGGCTTCCCGGATGCTCATGTCCGGTAGTTATTTCCGTACATACACCCAAAGCTACCATCATAAAGGCAATCTGAGAAATGGTTGAGAACGCCAATACACGTTTGATGTCGCTCTGCGCACAAGCCACGGCAGCTGCATAGAAAGCGGTGAAAGCGCCGACCCAAGCCACGATGTGGAGCGTATCAGGAGCATACTGAATCCACAACGGGAACATACGGGCAACCTGGAACACACCAGCTACAACCATGGTTGCAGCGTGAATCAATGCGCTGACAGGCGTCGGGCCTTCCATAGCATCCGGCAACCAGATATGCAACGGGAACATGGCACTCTTACCTGCACCACCGATAAACATCAGGAACAGGGCAGCAGGCAGCATGAAACCTCCGGCAGCGATACGTCCGGATTCACCCGCAAAGTCGAAACCGAAAGTTCCGCAATAGTAACCGTAGATAAGAATACCTATCAGGAAGAACATATCGGCAAAACGCGTAACGATGAAGGCTTTCTTGGAAGCTGCAATGGCTGCAGGAGCGGTATAATAGAATCCGATCAGCAAGTAGCTGGATACACCCACAAGCTCCCAGAACAGATACATCTGGAAAATATTCGTAGCCACAACCAATCCCAGCATGGACATACTGAAGAGGCTCAGGAATGCGTAGTAGCGCTGGAATCCGCGTTCGCCGTGCATATAGCCAAACGAATAGATGTGTACCATCAGCGACACGGTAGAAATCACGATCAGCATCATCACCGAAATAGGATCAAGCATGATTCCCATATCAAAGTGAAGACCTTCGTTAAAGAAAGGCAGCCACGTAAAGTTGTAAGGCACAAGCGTAGGGAACACGCCGTCGGCCGTACGCGGCTGGGTAAAATAGTCAAACGCGGTCATGTACGACAGGATTGCCACTACAAGCAAGCAGGCCGTACCGATAAGACCGGCCGTCCGATGGCTAAGCCATTTTCCTGCAAGTCCCAGCAACAGGAACGAGAGGAAAGGCAGCAATAAAATAAATAAAGTATATTCCATAACAGTTTTTCAAATTGCAGGGTTTACCATTTCATTTCTTCAAGTTCATTAACCTGAATGCTGCGCAAGTTACGATAGATGTTAATCATAATGGCAATTGCAATGGCACTCTCGGCAGCCGAAATGGCAATGGAGAAGAGCGCAAAGAAATAGCCTTCGTGACCTGCGGGGAAAACCAAACGGTTAAACGCAGCAAAGTTAATATCGGTTGCATTGAGCATGAGTTCAATTGACAACAACATGGCCAGAGTTGTGCGGCGTACAAAGAAACCATACATGCCGGCAAACATCATAATGGCCGATACGATTAAATAATATTCTACGGGTATCATAGTCGTGCTGTTATTTTATCGTTTACGAGCTATAATCAAACTGGCTACAATGCAAGCCAGCAGCAATACACTGACTGCCTCGAAAGGAAGCAAATAACCATTCTTGTCAGACGAGAGCATAAAAGTACCAATGCTGTCGATTGAAGGCGTGCATTCGTTCAGCGTGCCCACTGCCTGGCTGGCAAATCCGTGAGAGAACAGGATGAAAGCCACCAGTGCCAAACCTGCAAGTGAGGTCACGATTGCGGCTCCCACCTTGGTCTTGGAAAAACGGCTGAGCGAGTCTTTAGCTCCGCTGGTCAACAAAATGGAGAATACATAGAGAACGATAATACCTCCGGCATACACCATGGCCTGCACGGCGCCCAGGAAAGTATATCCCAACAAAAAGTACAGGCCTGCCGTACCGAACAAAACGAACAACAGGTAGGTTGCGGCACGTACGATACTGCGGGTCGTTACCGTCAGCACCGAGAACAAAGCCATACAAACGGCTAATACATAAAATATAATGTTTGAAATGTCCATGACCTATTCAGATTTTGTTTCAGGTTTTGTTTCAGTTTTAGCCTCGGCAGCTGCAGGTTTGGCTGCAGGTGTTTCGGGTTTAGCCTCAGTTGCGGCAGGCTTGGCAGCTGCCGGCTTTTCTTGAGTTGCTGCGGGTTTGGCAGCAGCTGCGGCGGCAGGACGGGGAGCGGGCTTGCGCTCTTCCAGCTTACTGCCGGGACGGTTCAGCGTAAGCACCAGTTTACTGCGGTCAAACACGGCATTTTCAAATTCCTGCTCAAACGTAATGGCGTTGTGCGGGCAAGCGCGTACGCACAACTGGCAGAACATGCAGGAACCCAAATTGTATTCATACTGCACCAGCTGACGTTTTTTCTTACCGTCATCGGTAGTAATCATTTCTGAATGAACCGTAATGGAACCGTTGGGGCAGGCCATCTGACACAAACCGCAGGCTACACAGTGGTGTTCGTTCTTGTCCGTATGAACCATGGTCAGTTTGCCACGGAAACGGTCGAACATTTTCAGTTCTCCGCGGTTTTCAGGATACTGCTCCGTAATTTTCGGCGTAAAGAACTCACGCATAGTGGTTTTCAGGCCGATGCAAAGCGTCTTGATGCCGCTAAACAATCCTTCGAAATATGATTTTTCTTCTTTCATTTTTATATACTCATTTTAGAAGTGAAGGCCGAAGGCCACCAATACGGCCATCAACACGAGGTTGAACATACTGATAGGCAGCAAATACTTCCACTCGAGTGAGAGAATCTGGTCGATTCGCAGACGGGGGAAAGTCCAGCGCATCCACATCAGCAGGAATACCACGAAGAAGGTCTTGGCCACAAACCAGATGACACCGGGAATGTAGGCCATTACAGTATTAAAGCCGTCGAGTCCGGGGAAGTAAATCGGAGCCCATCCACCCAGGAAGATGGTTGTGGCAATACCGGCGGCAATAAACAGGTTGAGGTATTCTGCCAGATAATAGAATCCGAAGTGCATACCGGAATACTCGGTGTGATAACCGGCGGTCAGCTCACTTTCACTCTCGGGCAAGTCAAACGGGCCACGGTTACACTCAGCATTTCCGGCTACCAGATAAATCAGGAAAGCCAGGATGGCCGGCACGTGACCGCGCACGATGTTCCAGCCGTAGTCGGCCTGCTGCTGTACGATTTCAGAAAGCTGCATCGTTCCGGTCAGGGCAATCATGGTCAGCATGGTCATGCCGATTGACAGCTCATAGCTGATAATCTGCGCACCACTACGCATGGCACCAATCAGAGAGTACTTGTTGTTACTACTCCAACCGGCCAGCAGTATACCTACCACGCCAATTGACGAAGCGGCCAGCAGGAAGAACACACCGATGTTAAAGTCCAGAATTTCAGCGCCTTTATTCCACGGCAGACAAGAGAAAGTCAGCATGGAGGCGATAATAACCAGGAACGGCGCAAAGTTATGGAGCAGGCGGTCGGAGTTGCGCATCTCGATGATCTCCTTGGTGAGCATCTTGAACACGTCGGCAAACACCTGGAGCAAGCCCCATTTACCTACACGCATCGGGCCGAGACGACACTGGAAGAAGGCGCACACCTTGCGCTCCATGTAAATCAGCACGATGGCGAAGACGGCATAAAGCGTAATGATGACCAAAGCCACCAGTATGCATTCAATGAGCACGGCGCCCCACTCCGGCATCACGGAGGTGAGCAGGCCATGCAGCCATTGCGATATTATGCTAAAGTCGAACATAAGTTTTGTTGTTTGGATATTTGAATTTAGAGAAGATATATTATTAAGGTGTATTTATCGGTCGATGTCGGGCACTACGTAGTCCACCGTACCGCCGATGGTGATGAGGTCGGCAATCAGGTTACCGCTGCATACCTTGTCCATTACGGCTACCAGCGGCAGACCGGTGGCACGATAGTGCAGACGGTAAGGTGTCTTGTCGCCGTGACTCTCGAGCAATACGCCGAATTCACCACGGCTGGCCTCAACTGAGGTGTAATAAGTTCCCTCGGGCACCTTGATAATAGGTTTCATCTTCTCCTGGAACGGACCTTCCGGAATATTGTCAATGAGCTGCTCAATGATGTGCAGACTCTCCAGAATTTCGTCCATACGAATCATGTAACGGGCAAAGCTGTCGCCTTCGGTACGTACGATTTCCTTAAAGTCCACCTTGCCGTACATGGCATACGGGTGGTTCTTGCGCACGTCGTTGTGCCATCCGCTGGCGCGGCCCGTACCGCCGGTACAGCCGTAGCTGATGGCATCCTCCAGGCTCAGCACGCCTACGCCGTCCATACGGTTGTGGGCGATGACGTTGCCGGTAAAGATGTCGTGATATTCCTGAATATTCTTGCGCATGTAGGGGATGAACTCCTTCACGCGTTTTACGAAGTTGGGGTGAATGTCGGCCATCACACCACCAATGGTGTTGTAATTCAATATCAGACGGCCACCGCAGGTTTCCTCGAAAATGTCGAGAATCTTCTCGCGGTCGCGGAAACCGTAGAGGAAGGCGGTTGTGGCACCCAGGTCCTGGCAAAGGCAGGAGAAGAAGAGCAGGTGGGAGTCAATACGCTGCAGCTCATCCATAATGGTACGGATATACTGTACGCGTTCGCTCACCTCTACGCCCATGGCCTGTTCGATACACATACACAGGGCGTGACGGCTCTGCATGGCGGCCAGATAGTCCAGACGGTCGGTCAGGGCCAGCGTCTGCGGGTAGGTCAGGCTCTCGTTGAGTTTCTCCACGCCACGGTGAATGTAGCCCAACACGGGGTCAACCTTCGTAATGCGCTCACCTTCCAGACGGATGCGGAAGTGAAGCACGCCGTGGGTTGAAGGGTGCTGCGGACCGATATTAATCACGTAGTCGTCGGGATCAAAGATATTGTGTTTGGTCTGACCGATGGTGCCGTCGGGCTGCATGACGTATTCGGTTGTCACGTCAGCCAGCGGTTCGTTGGTCATGCGCAAGGGGTTCTGGCCCATCGGGTCGTCGTCCTTGCGGAAGGGATAGCCCACCCAGTCTTCACGCAGAAACACGCGGCGCATGTCGGGGTGACCCACAAAGCGGATGCCGAAAAAGTCGTAAGCCTCACGCTCGTAAATGTTGGCCACTGCCCACAAGTCGCTTACACTGGGCAAGTAGGGATTCTCGCGGTCGGTGGTAGCCGTTTTCAGGTTGATGCGGTTACCGGTTTTGGTTGATTCCAGCTGGTAGATGACGCCTAAGCCGCCTTCCTCGCCCCAGTCCATACCGGTGAGCGACACCAGGAAATCCATGCCTTCAGCCTGTTTGAGTCGCTCCATTTCGGCGTGCAACTCTGCCGGCGCTATGGTTTTAATGTCTAATGTCATGCCTGTTCCTCCTCTTTCATGAGTTCGTCTTTACGTGCTGCCAGCACTTTCTTGTCAAACGGGTCTTTTTCCTTGCGGTTGGTTGTACCAAAGAATTGCTCGGCCTTTACGATACGCTGCAACTGCATCATACCATACAGGAATGACTCCGGACGCGGAGGACATCCCGGCACGTACACGTCAACGGGGATTACGTTGTCCACTCCGCATACTACGTGGTATGACTTGTTGAACGGACCGCCGCTCACGGCGCAACCGCCGATGGCTACCACATATTTCGGGTCGGCCATCTGGTCGTACAGACGTTTGAGCACCGGAGCCATCTTGGTGGTGATGGTTCCGCTCACCAGAATCACGTCGGCCTGACGCGGGCTGTTACGTGTCACCTCAAAGCCGAAGCGGGCAATGTCGTAACGCGCGGCACACACGGCCATGAATTCAATACCACAGCAACTCGTGGCAAACGTAAGGGGCCAGAGTGAGTTGCTACGTCCCCAGTCAATCAGGTCGTCCAGCGCACCTACAATCACGTTCGTGCCGTTCTCGTTGAGCTGCTGCACGAGCTTCTCGTAGGTTTCGTTGTCCTTAAAGTCGTCGTAGGGGATAGACTTGATTTTCGGTTTCTTGATTATTCCCATTTCAGCGCTCCTTTCCTCCAGGCATAAGCCAAGCCCAGAACTAAAATAAACATGAAGAAGAGCACGCTCAACAATCCCTGCGGACCGAGCGAACGCATGACGACAGCCCACGGAAAGAGGAACATCGCTTCGACATCGAACATCAGGAACAACAGGGCGAACAGATAATAACCCACGCGGAACTGCATCCACGAGCGGCCGCGCGTAGGTATACCACATTCGTAAGCCTCTTCCTTCTGTGCGTTGTACGAACGGGGAGCAATGGCCTTGGCCAGCGCTACCACGATGCCCACAAACGCAATACCTGTCACCAGTACGGTTACTAATAAGGTAAAGTTCATAGCTCTTAAAATGTTATGTAATAAATAGATAGATTAATTTGTCCTAACCTTAAAGACACGTTTTTATGGCAGCTTCCAAACGGTAATCCCGTCCGGTGCTGCCTAAAACGCCGCAAAGTTACAAAAAAATACCCATTTCCGATAAGCCGACCTTACAAAAATGACCCATCAGGGCGTTTTTTAAGAATTGCCGCAAACTTTATTTTATGTTAAATATACTTATAAGCTAATAAAAAAAGCCCCTTTCCCTGCCCGATTGGGCCTCACTCCCCTACCCCGGGAACAAAAAAAAAGAACAAGGCCGGACCTGAATATTTCCAGAAGCCTTCCTGGAAATTTTAGGTCCGACCTTGTTCCTGCAAGATGCCGGCTTGCGGCCTAAAGGTTCTTGACGCCTTCGTATCCGCCCTGAATCTGCGTAGGCATTCCCTTATAATATACCATGCCTATGCTGGTGTTGCGCGACACTTTAAGACGGCCCGAAGTATTGCAATAGACATTGCCGATCGAACAAACCCATACCGACGCATTGCGGGTCTTCATTTTCTCAGCCTTAATATCGCCCGTGGAATTGGCCTGATAGCGGGCGTCGCCACAAGTGCCTGCCAGCTTGATATGACCGGAGGAATTGGCTAAGGCGTCAAGGTCGCCCCTGCAGTTGAGTTGGCGTATGTCCATATCGCCGGCACTGTTGGCCTTCAGCCGGGCCTCACTGCAGGTCACGTTGTCCGAACTGAAATCACCCGCACTGTTAAGCAGCACGCGCAACTGGCTGCAGCTGACGCGGTCGAGCTCGACATCGCCGGCACTGTTCACCTTTACCTCCAGGTTGCGACATTTTACCTTATCGCAGCTGATGTCGCCGGCGCTCTGCACCTTGAAACTGACGTCACGATTCGTGTGCAACCCGTTTTTCAACTCAATGTCGCCGGCACTGTTCACGGTAAACGACGTCACCTCAGGGGCATATACATATACCGTACAGGTAAAGTCCCCGTTCAGGGTCAGGTTCCGGTTGGCCGTATTTTCGTAGCTTACGTTCAGGCAATTGCCCCTACACTCCAGCTTGACATACGGCAACACATTGCTGGGCGCCTTGATACAGGCATACGGATTGCCCGACTGCTGCACATAAACAATATCAATGGCGGTATTGCAACACACGCCGCTGACGTTGCTGATTTTAACCTCACGCGTGGCATAGCTGCGACTGGCCTTGACAACCTTGGCGTCCGACCGGCAGGCAGACGCGGTCAACACCAAAAGGGCAAAAGCGGAAAAACAAAAAATGAGATGCTTAATTTTCATATGTTTTAAAGTTTTTCGGTTACAAACTGAAAAGGTTCAACGTAACCTGTGGTTTTCATGAGGCTAAGATACAAAAAAACGGACAAATCCATACATACGGCCGTTTTTTTCTATTCGGCAGTTCCTACGTTGGGCCTCTTGATGACAGCCTGCCCCAAAAACATCAGGCAGATGCCATCCCTTGCGGGCCGGGATACATCTGCCTGACGTTTGAGTAACAGCACGCCAAAGGCGGCCGGAACGGATTGAAAAGACTGAAATTACGATTTTGTTTTGCGCTCCGGCCGTTTGGCTGGTGCTGCCTTTTTGGGCGACTTTTCCTGCCGGCGCCACTGCTCGCGACGGAACTGCTCCGAATCCACACGCTCAAACTCATAAAGGCGCATGATTTCGGCGGGGTCCAGCACCTGCGACAGGGCCAGGTAGCACGAGAGGCGCAGGTTCAGGATATTCTGTCCGCGACGGAACTGGTTTTGTATTTTGGTGGAAAAGTTTTTGTCGGTAGGTGCCGGCTTCCACTGGCGCATCAGTATGCGCACGCTGTCGGCCACGCTCTGCTGCTTGCCGTCACGGGCCTGCGGCATACGGCCGGCCTTGCCGCCGTGCATACGCTTCCGGTTCATCAACTCACTCAGGTTCTTGCTTTGCCAGTTGTCCTGCAACTCCTGACGGGCCTTCTCGCAGGCTTCCTGCAGCTGTTTGATGGCACTTTTCACCTCGTCGGAATTGGCAGCCTCCTGCACTTTCTTGACGCTCTCCAACAACTCCTGCTTCTCCTGCCCGGTAAACGGCTGTCCCGAATTCTGGCGGAGCCGCCACTGGGCCAGCTCGTCCTGTGCCTTCTGCATCACCTCGTCCTGAGCCGCCGTGGCCTTTTCAATTGTTTTCAGCGACTGGCGGATGGTAGAGGACACCGAGAGCTGCAGCGAGTCGGCCATCTGTGCGTAGCGCTCTGCCTGGTCCTCGTAGCGCGACTGACGCATCAGGTTGTCCATACTCTCCAGATAGTCGGCATAAACTTCCTGGAATCGGGCCTGTTTTTCGCCCTCCAGATGCAGGCGCTTGCTCATACGTTCGGCGCGGGCCTCGGCACTGCGCATGTTTTTGTTGCTGTTCTGTGCTACGGCAAGGGGCGCAACGCAGCACATGGCCACACAAGCCATGACTAAACATCTAACTATTTTCATCGTGAATAAGGTTTTGAATTGTATTTATTTACTTGCTAAGGGAAAGGGGGCATGCTATTCGGACAAGGGGTCGGAATAGTAGTCGCCGGCTGCCAGCAGGAAGGGGTCGGCCTGTATCATGCTTACCACCTCGTCGAGGTCTTCATCGGTCATGCTGGCTATATACTCGTATTCGCTGGCGGGCGCTTCCTGCCGCTGACGGGCGGCCGGCCGGCTTGTAGCTTTGGGAGCGGCTTCAGGAGCGGGCACTTCGGCCTCGGCAGCCACTGCCTCTGGCGCGGCGGGGGCGGTATGCTGGGCCGTAAGTGAAGTGGTCGGAGCCGGCACGGCAGCCAAATTGCTCCACGATACGTTGTCGACCTCCGGCACAAGGTCGTGACCCACGGGCAGGACGAAACACAATATGGCGGCTGCTATTCCGGCTACTCCGGCCAGACTCAGCCAAAGGGTGCGACGACGGCTTCTGAGCTGGCGGCGGCGCCTGGCTTCAGCCATGACCTGCTGCTGAAAAGTGTCGAAAAAGCCTTCGGGCACGCGATAGGGCGTACGTTTGCCCACTTGCTGGAAATCAAATTCGGTTTTCATATCTTTGCGTCCTCCTGTCTGTTTTTTTTATGGTTTCACCTGTCGTTCTCTTGTTTCAACTGAGCATGTACTGCTTGATTTTTTCCTTGGCCCAATGATAGTTGGACTTGAGGGTACTGACGTTTTCGCCGGTTATTTCATGAATGCTCTGATAGTCGAGTTCGTCATAATATCTCAGATTGAACACGACGCGCTGCTTTTCGGGCAGCTGCAGCACAGCCTGCTGAAAGCGGATGGTCAGCGCCTCGTCGTAATTGACATATTCCGAATCCTGCAACCGGGCCAGCAGGTCGGCCTGCTGCTGTTCGTCCGAAAGGGTTTCCTGCCGACGGCTCTGCAGAAAGCGCAGGGCCTCGTTGGTGGCTATGCGGTAGATCCACGTTTTCAGCTGGCTTTTTCCCTTAAAGTCGTGCAGGGCGGAATAGATACGTACGAAGGTTTCCTGCGCCACGTCCTGGGCGTCTTCATGCCCCACCACCATGCGGCGGATGTTCCAGTACACCGGCTCGCTGTATGCCTGCATCAGCAAGGCAAAGCCCTCGTCCGGATTTTTCCGGAACGTGCTCAAGATTTCGTCGTCGGTGGCTGTTGTCATCTTTTTCATTTCTCTTTGTTGGGTTAGACCTGACATCTGACAGAAAGTTTAATGACGCCATAAAAAAAACGCTATGCCCCGTTCCGTCAGCCAGCAGGAGGCATAGCGCATAAGCATGATATATAATATTCTGACTGTTACTTTAGCGGTGGTAGTTTCCCTTGTCTTTCACCAGAATCACCTTGAGTTGCGGGTCGGCCAGCATCCTACGGCCCCGCGGCAGCATGAGCAGCGCAATCCGCCGCCGGCGGTGCTCCCACGTCAGAAGGTCAATGGAACGGTTCAGCCGCCGCTTGAGCGTAGCGTACCACCAACCCGGAAACGAGAGGGCACTGACGCAACGGCTGTCGGCCACCTGGCGGATATGACGTATGGCACGGTTGAGTTCGCGCTCCGAAAGCGACGAGGGGTCGGGGTAGCTGATGTAATACGACGTATAGTAGCCCCGGCGCCTGAATGCCGCCAGTGAGCGCCAGTCGCCGCTCTCCACGATGAGGCGGCGCTTGTCAATATCATAGCAACGGGTCAGGCTGTCGAGCGTGTTCAGCATACGGCTGCAATTGGAAGCCGAAAGGTTTTTCACATCAATCCACACGTGTGAAGAGTCGGTCCGGATTTGCTGGAAATAACGCTCAAGGCCCAGCCCTACCGAAGCCGAAAGCTCGTGGGTAACGTCAAAGCGCCCCTGCGGCGTATAGACCACGTCGACCTCAAAATTAGGGAACTTGGCATGTTTCTCCTGCAACTTCTCGATGGAGTTGCAACGATGCAGCCAAATCTTGTCAGGATGCTGCCCGGCCTCACCCCAGGCAGCCAGAAAATCAATCAGCAAAATCAAGGCGGCCAGCAACAGCAAAAGCGGCCACAAACGTTTCATGTATTGCTTTTTCATAATCGTCATATTTATTCCACACGTTCGGGATGTGTCAAATATAATATTTTTTTGAAAAACATCCTCGCCCAAACACGCATGAATTTCACGCCCGCCCTCCGGATTCCGGAATACGGCGGCAAACACGGGCCCTCCACCCGAAAACCGCCGGAAGGCAAATCCCCCACGGACAGCACGGAGAAAAAAAGGTGGCTCGGAAAACAAACAGGGTAGGACCTGTATTGATTTCCGAGCCACTCTTTTTCAAATCCGCAAGGAGTGCGGCTCATGGCGCGGACTTTCCATAAAAAAGGTGAGAGAAACGCACATTGCGAATCTCTCACCGATATAATATAGTCTAAAAAGAACAAGGTCTGAACCCCTTACAGGTTGGCCAGCTCTACCACCCGGTTGATGGCAGCGTCAAGACCGTCGGCCAGCTTACCACCGGCTGAAGCAAAATGGGGAGCACCGCCACCGCCGCCCTGGATGAGTTTGGCAGCTTCGCGCACCATCTGACCGGCATTGAGCTGATGGCCGCTCACCATGTCTTTGCTCAACATGACGGTAAGCAACGGTTTTTCGTTGCTGATGCAGCCCAACACGCAGAGCAGGCGTTCGGGAATGGCAGCACTAAGCTGGAAAGCCAGGTCCTTGGCTGCCTCGGCCGGAATATCCAGACGGGCCTTAACCACCGTTACGCCATTCACCACCTCGGCCGTCTGCACAAGTTTCTGACAAAGATTCTTTACGTTTTCACGCACAAAATTCTCCATCTGTTTCTTCAGTTCGCTGTTTTCATCAATGGTCTTGTGGATTACGGCCTTCAAATCCTTGGCATTATTGAAGATTTCGCGCAGCGAAGTCAGCAGGTCGCTCTGGGCATAAGCCAAATCCTCGGCAGCCTGGCCGGTGATGGCTTCAATACGGCGCACTCCGGCAGCCACACTACCCTCGGAAAGGATACGGAACTGACCCAGACGGCCAGTGCTCTTGGCGTGGCATCCGCCGCAGAACTCAATGCTCGTGCCAAACTGCACCACGCGCACGTGGTCGCCGTATTTCTCGCCGAACAACGCGATGGCGCCCAGCTCACGGGCCTTGTCGAGCGGCATGTCGCGATGGTCAGTCAGAGGAATGTCCTCGCGGATGCGGGCATTGACGATGCGCTCTACCTGACGCAGCTCCTCGGGCGTAACCTTCTGGAAGTGCGAGAAGTCAAAACGCAGATACTGGGGCGTAACCAGCGAACCCTTCTGCTCAACGTGTGTGCCCAATACTTCACGCAAAGCCTGGTCGAGCAAGTGTGTAGCCGTGTGGTTAGCCTCACTGCCGTGACGGGCCTCAATGTCTACACAAGCCATAAACTCTGCTTCGGGATGAGCCGGAAGTTTCTTGGTGATATGAATGGAAAGGTTGTTTTCGTGACGCGTATCAATAATTTCAACGGTCTCGTTCTCATTGACCAGCGTACCGCGGTCGCCTACCTGACCACCCATCTCGGCGTAGAACGGAGTCGTATCGAGCACCAGTTCATAAAACTCCGACTTTTTCTGCTGCACCTTGCGGTAGCGCAGAATGTGGCAGGTATATTCCGTATAATCCCAGCCTACAAACTGAGTTTCGCCGGGAGCCACCTCTATCCAGTCGCCGGTTTCAACCGAAGCCGCGTTACGGGCACGCTCCTTCTGCTTCTGCATCTCGGCGTCAAAAGTCTTTTCGTCAACCTCCAGTCCCTGCTCGTGACAAATCAGCTCGGTCAGGTCAAGAGGGAATCCATAAGTGTCAAACAGCATGAAAGCCTTCTGGCCGTCAACCACCTTCTGACCGGCCTCGCGGGTTTCGGCAATTACGGTCTCAAGCAGCGAAATACCCGTAGCCAGCGTACGCAGGAAGGAGTCTTCCTCCTCCTTCATCACGCGGCTGATGAGGGTCTGCTGAGCCTTCAGTTCGGGATAGGCCTCACCCATTTCCTCCACCAAAGTAGGCAAGAGTTTGTAGATGAAGGCTTCCTTCTGGTTCAGGAAAGTATAGGCGTAGCGCACGGCACGGCGCAGAATACGGCGAATAACATAACCGGCCTTGGCGTTGCTGGGCAACTGTCCGTCAGCAATGGCAAAGGCTATGGCACGCAAGTGGTCGGCCACCACACGCATGGCGATATCCACCTGTTCGTTCTCGCCATAAGTAAAGCCGGAGAGTTCGCCGATTTTGCGGATGATGGGCTGGAACACGTCAGTATCATAGTTCGACTGCTTGCCCTGCATCACCATACAAAGGCGTTCAAAGCCCATACCGGTGTCAATCACGCGATGAGGCAGCGGCTCGAGCGAGCCATCGGCCTTGCGATTATACTGCATGAACACGAGGTTCCAGATTTCAATAACCTGCGGATTGTCTTTATTTACCAATGAAGCACCCAGCACCTGCTTGCGGGCTTCCTCATCACGCAGGTCGATATGAATTTCAGAGCACGGACCACAAGGACCCGTATCGCCCATTTCCCAGAAGTTGTCGTGTTTGTTACCGTTGATGATGTGATCTTCGGGGAAATACTGTCCCCAATAGCCGGCCGCCTCGTTGTCGCGCTCCAACCCTTCTTCAGGCGAGCCTTCGAACACCGTCACGTACAAATTGGCGGGATTAATCTTCAGCACATCGACCAGATATTCGTAAGCCCAGCCGATGGCTTCCTTTTTGAAGTAGTCGCCAAAACTCCAGTTACCGAGCATTTCGAACATGGTGTGGTGGTAGGTGTCGTGACCTACTTCCTCCAGGTCGTTATGCTTGCCGCTTACGCGCAGACATTTCTGCGAATCCGTCTGACGGCGGGATTTGGGTTCGGCATTGCCCAGAATAATGTCCTTAAACTGGTTCATACCGGCATTGGTAAACATCAGCGTAGGGTCATCCTTGATTACCATCGGTGCGGAAGGTACAATCAAGTGCCCTTTCGACTGAAAGAACGCTTTGAAAGAGTCGCGTATTTCCTTTGAAGTCATCATATCTTTTTGTTCTGTATTTCACTAATATATTTTGCAAAGTTACTACTTTTCATTACTTTTGCAAAGGGTTGCCCCGAAAAAGTAACACATACCTTTATTCTCATTATAAAGCTCTGACTGCTATGGCACTCAACACCAACAAGAACCTCAAACTCTTTTATTCAATTAAAGAAGTGGCAGAAATGTTCGGCGTCAACGAAACGCTGCTGCGCTACTGGGAAAAGGAGTTTCCGCAAATCTGCCCCAAAAAGGCAGGTCGGCAGGTGAGACAATATACCCAGGCGGACATTGAGCAGATACGCATTGTATATGATCTGGTCAAGGTGAGAGGCCTCAAGATTTCGGCTGCCCGCGAACTGCTCCGCAAAAACAAGGAAGGCACGCAGCAGACCCTCGACGTGGTGAGCCGCCTGCGCAAAATCCGGCAGGAGCTGGAAGCCATCCGTACCGAGCTGGGGCAACTGGAATAAAACTCCGTATTCTTCTCTTCTTCTGCCACCGCAGCTTTCCTCTTTTTTCCGGAACGCCACTCCACCTCTTCTTTCCTATTTTTCTATCTCAATTCTCCATGGACAACAAAGGTTTCACCCTCCGCAAGCGTCTGCGCAGCTTTGGCTACGCCTTCAGGGGGCTCAGGCTCCTGTGCCGGGGCGACAATGCCCGCATCCAGCTGGCCGTGGCCCTGGCGGCTGTCGGCATGGCCTGGTGGCTCCACTGCTCGGCTACGGAATGGGCCCTGATACTGGTGTGCGTGGGCGGCGTATTGGGCGGCGAGGCGTTTAACACAGCGCTCGAAGCCCTGGCCGACCGCGTTTCGCCACAATTCGACCCGCTCATCGGGCGTGCCAAGGACCTGGCCGCCGGGGCCGTACTGCTGTGGGCCCTCGTCTCCACCGGCGTGGGACTGCTCATTTTCCTCCCCAAACTGCTGGCGCAGGCCGGCTTGTAACTCCAAAGAAAAACTGAAATGGACAAAAATAACAAACAAGAAGACTTGAGCTGGAAAGTGCTCCACAGCGAGTACCTCTTCCGCTGCCCCTGGCTCACGGTCAGACGCGACGCCGTAGAGCTGCCCAACGGGCACACCATCCCCGACTATTACGTGCTGGAGTACCCCGACTGGGTGAACACCATTGCCCTGACCGACGACGACCAGTTCGTCATGGTGCGCCAGTACCGCCACGGCCTGCGCTACACGGGCTACGAGCTTTGTGCCGGCGTCTGCGAAAAGGGCGAAACGCCCGAGCAGGCCGCACGCCGCGAACTGCTGGAAGAAACGGGCTTTGGCGGCGGCACGTGGCAAAGCCTCTTGGACATTTCGGGCAACACGAGCACCACCAACAACCTGACCCACTGCTTTCTGGCCACGGGCGTCAGGCGCCTGCAACAGCCGCACCTCGACTACTCCGAAGACCTGCGCACCACCCTGCTCAGCCGGCAGGAAGTTTTCCGGCTGCTCCAAAGCGGACATTTCAAGCAATCACTCATGGCCGCCCCGCTTTGGAAATATTTTGCCACCTGCGGCCCGCTGCCCGAGTAAGCCGGGCACGCCGTAACGGCATCCGGCGCCCCTACTCCATCCGTAAAAACTCTTTTCGTCCCCATTCCGCGCCGCTTTACAGCGTAACCGTCAGCAGGAACTCGCGTCCATTCAGTCCGTAACGATACACGTAGGTATTGAGCTGGCTGTACACGGTATAGCGATAGCTACGCACATTGAGCAGATTGTTCAGCTCCAGGCGCAAACGGAGCTTGGGCTTCCTGAACTTATACTCCAGCGCTGCATCCAGAAAGGAAAACGACTGGCTGTCCCCACCGCCGGGCAAACTGTTGCGCTGCCACTCTCCGCTCACCTCCATTCGCCACGCGCTCCAAAGCGTATAGGCCACGCGCCACTGCTGGCTCCAGCTGCCGAAACGGCTGTCCGTACCATTGCCACGCAACCGGTTCTGCTGATAGGCCAGACGCCATTCGGCCTGAAGCGGCTCAATGGGATTCGTACTGAACCTGCCGCCCACGGTGTAGTGGCTGCCGTAGGTGGTGACAAAACGGTCTTGGCTCCAGCTGCGGTTCTGCTGCCAGCCATACGCCCCGTCCACCGAAAGGCGGGTTTTCAGCGAAAGGATATATTTGGAAAGCGAAGCCTCCGCCGTGACGGCATCGGCGGTATGGGGGCGCGCCACCTCCAGCAGGGCCACGTCATCGCTACTGACCTGCTGTCCGCGCACCACGCTGCTGAAACGGAGGTTGTAACCGGCTTGCGCCGTAAAATGCCAGAAGGAGAGCGGTTCCTGCCAGCTGTAGGAAAGGTCAGCACTCATTATTCTGTACTGCCCCAATACCCCCGAGCGGGCACTTATCGTGCGATAATCCGTCTGGATGGGGGCCGTCAGCAGGTCAGCAATGTCGCCAAAGCCATGCTGCTGCCGGCTGGTGGCCCGCCACTCCACCTGCCCGCAGGGCACGTAAATCATCTCCAGCCACCAGTCGGCACAAAACTTCTGGGCCTGAACCGCCAAATCGCGTGCCGTGTTGCGGTAATGCTGGGCAATCAAGGTCAGCGACACGGCCAGCGTAGCCCGAAAGCGCCGACCGGCCGTCTGATACTCCAGCTGCGGACTGGCCGACAGCGTGCCGTCCCATCCCTGCAGCGCATTGACCGCCAACGTATCGCCCTGCCACCGGGTTTGCAGCCGGTTGGCCTTGGCCATAAGTTTTACGGGGAGCGCCAGCGTCAGGGCCGGCAGCAACTGATAGCCGGTATAAAAGGTTTCCTCGGTATAAAAATGATGGCCATAGGCCCGCTGCCGGCTGGCCCCCACCGAATCCTGCAGGAAGTCCAGCGCGTTGTCAGGCATTCCGACGTACTGCACCGTGCTGCCGAAATTCAGTTTCCACCGCTCCCGGCGATACACCATCGACAGCGCATTGCGCAGCCCGAAGGCATCCGTCTGCTGCCGTTCCTGATGGGCGACGTCGGCGTTCAGTACCGCGGCATTGGCCTCGGCAAAGCGGCCGTGTGCCGTCAGACTGTTTTCAATCAGCCTCGTATCGCGGTCGGAGCGAAACTTCAGATCCAGGTCGGCCAAATGTTCCATTTGCCGGAAATCAGCCTGCTCGCTGACCGTGATGTCCTGGCCTTGCGTGTCGGGATATTTTGTCAGAACGGCATAATCGTGCCCACTCCGACGATGCGAATAGTTTACATTCAGCCTCCATTCGTTGCCGTTTTTGAGTTTTCGGAGGGCATTCAGGCTGGCCATTTCGTTTCGACTGGTCTGATAGCGCGTCTCGCTCATGGAGGGCTGGCTGCCGGCCAACAACGGCAGCGCACGTTCGGCCTCGGACGACCAGTCGGCGCCCTTGAAGTGGACATTCAATTCGTTACGTCCCATGCGCCCGTCGTTGGACAGCTTGAGCGTGGCCAGCATCTGAAAATCCTTGCGAAACAGCATCCCCGTGCCGCCTGCACCATACAGCACGCCGTCCGACCGATGGCCCAACCGCGCTTCGTAAGTGCCAAAGGGCTTCAGCTTGGCTTTGGGCGACAACCTGATGTTCAGGGCCACATTGTCGGTCAAGTCCCGGCGGTCCACCTTGTTGGCCTGATGATGGCGCAGCACCTCTACCCCCGTCACCTTGTCGGACGGAATATTCTTGGTGGCCAGACTGTACCGGCCGCCCAACAGATTCATCCCCTCAATATAAAACTGGCTGATGTCGCACCCCATGTAGCTGACCTTTCCCGACTCGTCCACCTGGATGCCGGGAATACGCTTGAGCCCGTCCTCCAAAGTGTGGTCGCCGGATTGCAGGAATGACTTCAGCTGATAAAGCACGGTGTCGCCCTGCGTCCTGACCGGCGGCGCCTTCACCACCACCTCGCGCAGCCGCCTCTCGCCCCGCCGCAGGGTGGCGTCGAGCCGCCGGTCCGCCGGACTGAGCCTGCGGCGAAAAGCTTCGTAATTCAGCTTGCTGAACGCCACGGTCAGCGTATCCTGCCCGGCCGACGCAAAACGAAGCCGGTACTGTCCGTTGCGTCCGGAGGTGGTAAATCCCAGTAACCGGTTGCCGGCATACACCCTGACCATTACGCCGGCCAGGGCCTGACGGGACTCATCGGTAACTTTTCCCTCCAGATTCCGCATCTGGGCCCAAGCCGTCAGGCCCAGAAGAAAGAGGCATCCTAAAAGAGCAATCCGTCTGCTCATACGCTGTTTTCAGGCGGGATTTACTTCGTTTCCAAAGGCTGAAAGAAATGGCCCGTGCCGCCGCTCATCGGCAAACTGATGCCGTTAATCGACATGTTGGGCGTCAAGCCTTCGTGATTGTGGTCCTTCACGATGACCACGGACCGAATATCTTCGGCATTCACATAGTAGCTGGCACTTTTGGGCCACTGCTTGTCGGTTTTCAGTCGGTTGCGCAGTGTGACAAACTTGTTCCGGGCCACCTTGACGTCCTTTTCCGTCCCGTCCCATGCCATCGCCTGCGCATCAATGTCGTACAGCACTTGCGCCACAAAGCTATGGATGCCGTCCGCGCTCTCGGCCTTCAGTATCAGTCCGGGTAAGCCCGTCAGTTTCCAGGGGCCATATACCATAGGAATATCGAGGCTTCTCGCTAACGACGTAATCACGAAAATGTCCGTAAACGACGGAAAAATAAACAAGAGCATTACCACCGTTTCGGAAGTAACGGAAATCATGAGCAGCCTTAAAGTGGGCGACAGGGTGACGATAAGCGGCACCAGAATAATCGGTTGGAGACAGACCACTTTCTCCGTAACCCTTACGGCAAAGCAGTTCAGATTCTGCAATACCGGCAAATAAAAAAGTTTACAATTCATCATTAAAACCTCTCTCAAATAAAGGAACGGAACGCGTGTGGAGATTCTCCCTCGCGTTCCGTTCTTTGCAGTAATTTAAAAACTTACGGAGCGGCGGAGTTTTCGTCGCTTTACTTTTTGTTCGTTTTATGGTAAACTGATTAAACAAAGCATAATGTTTATATAACGGCATAAAAGCGCAAGCGAGGTAAAAATGACCCGAAAGGTTAAAATCGGCAACGTTATTATAGGCGGCGGAGAAAAAATCGCCGTTCAGTCCATGTCTGTGTATAAGCCTTCCGATACGGAGAACGCCGTCAGGGAAGCGATGGAACTTAAAAACGCGGGGTGCGATATTCTTTTTCCGTGAACGACGAAAAGGACGCGGCGGCTTTTTCCGAAATCAAAAAACGGGCGGGATTGCCGCTCGTCGCGGACATTCATTTCGATTATAAACTCGCGCTTTTATCGATAGAAGGCGGAGCGGATAAAATCCGCATAAACCCCGGCAATATCGGCGGAGAAGATAAAGTGAGAGAAGTCGCCGCTGCGCTTAAAGCGAATAATATTCCGGTGAGGGTCGGTTCCAATACCGGCAGTATAGACAAGGAGTTTTTGAATAAATACGGCAGAAACGAGATTTCCCTCGGCGAGAGCGCGCTTAAAAACGCGAGGATTCTCGAAAAAGAAGGGGTTGAAAATATCGTTATCTCGGTTAAGGCTTCTTCCGTGCCGCTTACGATAAAGGCTTATGAGTACGTTTCCGAAAGGTGCGATTATCCTCTTCACCTCGGCGTAACGGAAGCGGGAACGGAACGGACGGGGATAATAAAGAACACGGCGGCAATGGGCGCGCTTCTTTCCCGCGGGATAGGAGATACCGTCAGGGTAAGTCTTTCCGCTCCGCCGGTTGCGGAAGTAAGGGCTGCGCGCGAGATTTTATCCGCGTTGGAACTGGTTCGCGACATGCCGGAACTTGTGGCGTGTCCCACCTGCGGGCGTTGCGAATGGGATTGCATGGCGTTTGCAAAAAAGACGGAAAAATATCTTTCGGGCATTAAAAAACATATAAAAGTCGCGGTAATGGGCTGCGCGGTTAACGGACCGGGCGAGGCTAAGGACGCCGACATCGGCATTGCGGGCGGCAAGGATTGTTGCGTTATTTTTTTCGACTTCTCCGAAAGGTGAAAAAAGAGGACGCGGAAAAGGAATTTTTTACGGAGATAGAAAAATGTATTCGGTAAAGAGCGGCGCGGAGTTTCTGGAAAAGTTGCGGGAACTCGACCCGAGATTGAAAAATTTAAGACTTCATTCCATAGAAGTGGACAGAAAAGGATTTAAGGTTACGTATAACTTTATTTCGGACGAGGCGGTGGACGAAGAACTTAAAGGCAAACTTCTCGACAAGGTGTTCGAAGAAACGCCGGAGGAGTTCCGTTTCGTAGAGATAACGGTTAAAAAAATAGTATCTAACGAAGAACTTGTTTGCGGCGCGATTTTCAATTACTTAAAAGAAAATTACCCGTCGGTGAGTATATTCTTAAAGCCTACGGACGTGGTCTGCGCCAACGTCGGCGGGGTGGTTAAATATACTTTGCGGCTCTCGAAAGACGGCGCGGATTA
>ERZ779643.136-NODE-136-length-68696-cov-11.078583_pt1 | contig 68696 bp, 87 predicted proteins | sample MGYA00511564_ERZ779643 | MGnify/ENA primary metagenome ERZ779643 (study PRJEB29588, sample SAMEA2147114) | human gut metagenome | biome: human gut; feature: human-associated habitat; material: faeces | place: Denmark | collected 2008/2010 ...
GATGAATTAAGAAATAAAATAAAAAAAATGAAGGAGGAAGAAAGATGATAAAGAAACCAGCAGAGATGATAAACACAGAAAACAAGTTTAGGGTATTAATAGCGGGTTACCCAGGAATAGGAAAAACAACACTAGGGCTATCAGCACCAAAGCCATTATTAATAGATGTAGACTTTGGGATAAATAGAACAATGGCAAGTGTAAGAAAAGATTATATACAACCAGAAAGTTATGAAGAATTATTAAATGATTTAAAAGGAGATTTAAGTGATTACGAGACAATAGTTATAGATACTGGAGGAAAATTGTTAGATTTAATGAAAGCTTATGTAATAAAAAATGACATAAAAAATGCTAAGAAAGATGGAACATTAAGTTTACAAGGCTATGGAGCAGTTGGAAGAGAATTTTCAAAATTTATGAATTACATATATTTTGAATTAAGAAAACATTGTGTAATTATATTTCACGCAGTAGAAGAAAAACAAGATGAAGATACAAAATTAAGAATTTTAGTAGAAGGAAGTACAAAAAACACAGTATGGCAAAATGTTGAATTAGGTGGATTTATAGAAATGAGAGGCAACAAAAAAACAATAGGATTTGACAACTGTGAAAGATATTTTGCAAAATCAAGCTTTGGAATAAAAGGAAATTATACAATACCAGAATTAGACGGAACACAACCAAATGACTTCTTAACGAAATTATTTGAACAAGCTAATAAAAACATACAAGAAGAGAGTAAAGTATTTGAAGAGGAAAGAAAACAGTATCAAGAAGTTATGAATGCATTAAATCCACTAATAGAAAATATGACACTAGAAAATGTAAATGAAGTAATTGAAGCAATAAAAACAGTCCCACATATCTTAACAAGTGAAAAAGAAGCAAAGGCACATTTTGCAGAAAAGATAAAAGAATTAAATCTTGTATGGAACAAAGAAAAGCAACAATATGAAGTAAAACAGGAGGTACAAAATGATGTGCAAAAATCCTAATGGTTGTGATTGCCCTTCAGATAATTGTGAAGGTTGTTATTGGAATAAGAATTTAAAGGAGGTCTAGCTTATGGCTAAATATTATATTACTCCTACATTGCTTAACAGTTGGCAATACAATATCAAAAATGGAACATTAGAAGATTTTATAAAAGTATTAAACAAAGAACAATTTGAGCCAACTGAAAGCATACAAAAAGGATTTGAATATGAAGCCTATATGCAAGAGAACTACAAAGAAACATTAGGTGGAGCATATCAAGTAAAAGTAAGTAAAGAATATGGAGAATACCTACTATATGGAATTATAGATTGCTTAAAAGGTGGAATTATTTACGATTATAAATACACTAAAAATTATGAAGTAGGCAAATTTTATAATAATCATCAAACACTTATGTATTTAGAAATGGTGCCAGAAGCAAGCAAAATGGTTTATTTAATAACAAACAAATTTGATGAAGAACCAGGAGATATTTTTAGAGAAGAATACACAAAAGACTTATTTCCAGAAACAATAGAAACCGTAATACATAAGTTTGAAGAATGGTTGAAAATGTATGGATTATATGAAACATACACAGAAAAATGGAAATGTAAATATTAAAGAAAGGAATGATGACTTATCAACAAAGTAGTTTTATTAGGAAGATTAACAAGAGACCCAGAAATAAGATATACACAAACAAATAACACAATGGTAGCAAGTTTTAGTTTAGCAGTAAACAGAAGATTTGCAAGACAAGGAGAGGAAAGACAAGCTGATTTTATAAACATAGTTGCTTGGAGTAAAACGGCAGAGTTTTGTAGCAAATACTTTAAAAAAGGACAACAAGTTGGAATAATTGGTAGAATCCAAACAAGAACTTGGGATGATGACCAAGGACAAAAACATTATGTTACAGAAGTAGTTGCAGAAGAAGCTTATTTTGCAGACAGTAAAAGAGAAGGAGCAGATGAAAGTATTTTAGGAAGCTCAACACCAGTAAATAATGAATTTGAGCCAATACAAGATGATGATGAACTTCCATTCTAGGAGGATTCTATGATAGGGACAGCAGAAACATTAGTAAAATGGTTGTTTAATCAAAAAAGAGACAAGCTATTTGAAGTAAAAGAACATAAAGAAAAGAGAACACTAACACAAAACGCTTATATGTGGAGCTTAATCAATGAAATCGCAAATAAAATGAATTTATCAAAAGATGATACATATCTAAAAATGATAAAAGATTATTCTCAATCAATGTTAGTAACAATAAGAGCCGATATAGATGTATCAAAGTTTTTTAAATACTACGATTTCGAACGAGAAGCCAAAATAAGCGGAGTAAATTTCAAAATATATAAAGTATATGAAGGCAGTTCTCAAATGGACAAAAACGAATTTAGAGTGCTTTTGGATGGGGTAATACAAGAAGCACAGCAACTAGGAATACCTACATTGACCCAAAGTGAAATAGAAAAGTTGAGGTATATAGAAAATGAAAAAAGAATTTAGTATTATGCCTGAAAATCCTTTCTATTCAACGGAAAGATTTCCTCGGAAGTGAAAGGCATGAAGTGTTTGAAGGTAGAACAGGCAACAGAGATAAGTCAATTGAAGATGGATTAGTAATATTTATTACACCATATCAGCACAGAACTAACGATAATTCAATACACTTAAATCCTAAACAATGGGAATGGTTGAAAGCAATAGCTCAAAAGTCTTGGCAAGAATATTATCATAAAACAAAAGAAGAATTTAGATTAAGATACGGAAAAAATTATTTATAGGAGGAAAGAAAAATGAAAAATAAGTTAATTATTATGGTGGGAATTTTAATACTTACATTGGTTACATTAACTGGTTGTACAGAGGTTGCAAGCACTAATACTAAGAAAGATGTAGAAGCAACTTTAAATATGGGGAACACATTGGCAGAAAATCAGCCAACACCGACAGATATCGATTATAGCTTAGAAAGATATAACTTGATCAGAAGAACATATTGGGTTAATGGTCAAAGAGAAAAAGCCAACACATTGGTTTGCGAAATAGAAAAACCTTTGGGGTATATAGCATTATTTTTAGAAAATGGAGCTTGCGCAGGTAAGTTTATCGTAGATGGTAAAATATCAAGTTTAAATAGTTTCCTAACGCCAGATAGCGAATATTATGAATTAGTTTATGGTGGTACATGTTCAAGAGAAAATAAGTGGTTACCAGATGTGGACGGTTCTTATGGTTCAAACGACAATGGAATATTCTTTTTTACACCAGATGGAAAATATGTAGAATGGTCAGGCACATATCTATATAGCGATATTCCATTTGGAATAAAAGATGCAGTAGTAACATATAAGGAGGCTCAATAATGAAAGGTTTTTTAATAACAATAGGAATAATAATATTAATTATTATATTAACAGTTATAGGAGTATTTGGTGGTTGGTTTAATACTTGGTTTACAAACAAAGTAGATTATATAGATAGAAAAATAGGAGATAGAACAAGTTATGACACCATAAAAAAGGTAGAAGATACTTGCAGAAGTATGATTGCAAGCTATAAGACAGATAGGGCAACATATGAACAATATAAAAATAGTACAAGCGATGAAAAACAAAGTTGGGCAGAGCAAGCAAAGATGAGAGCAAATAAAACAGCAAATACATATAACGAATATATACTAAAGAATAGTTTCGTTTTTGAGGGCAATATACCTACAGACCTAGAAACAAGATTAATGATTATAGATTAAGAGCAACAAGGGCTAGACATAAGTTTTAGCCCTTTATTTTACGAAAGGAGAAAGTATGAAAAGCAGTTTTTTAATTTACTTAGATTATAAAGAACAATTTGAATTGCTAACAGACGAAGAATTAGGACAATTATTAAGGGCAATTATGTTGTATGAAGAAACTGGAAAAATAACAGAATTAAGTGGAATGCTAAAAATGGCTTTCTCTTTTATCAGAACACAATTAGATAGAGACAGAGATAAATGGGAAGGCACAAAGAATAAAAGAAGTGAAGCAGGCAAGAAAGGTATGGCTAATAGATGGAATAACAAAAATAGCGAAGTTATAGCAGAAGATAACAAAAATAACAACGTTATAAATGATATAACACGGTATAACAAAAATAACTGATAATGTAAATGAAGAAGTAAATGATAATGTAAAAGTAGATGTAAATGAAGATGAAAAAGTAGAAGTAAAAGATAAATATAATAACATTATAGGAATTTACAATTCCTATTGCCCAAACCTTCCTCGAGTTCAAAAACTCACTGCTAAACGAAAAATAGCGATAAATAAGCTGCTAAAAGAAATTACACCACAGCAATTTATAGAAGTTTGCATACTAGCCAATAATACAGATTTTCTCATAGGAGACAACGATAGAAACTGGAAAGCAGATTTCGACTTTATGATAAGACCAGATAAGGCAGTCTCCATACTGGAGGGAAAATATAATAACAAAAAAAAGGACAAAATGGACGGATTTATAGATTTATGGAAGGAGGCAAAAGATGAAGAAGAGCGAAATGGTGCAAATAATAACACTTTTGGCTGGTAATTATGAAGATATTGCAAATAAATCACAAACACAAAGAGAGATGATGTTAAATACATGGCAAGAGTGTTTAGGGGATTTAGATTATAACTTAGTTTTACAAGCAGTAAAGAAAACAATAATAGAAAGCCCTTACCCACCAACAATACATGAAGTAAGAAAAAATGCAATAGAGTTAATCAATCCAACAACAAAGAAAACAGGAATAGAGGCATGGAACGAAGTAATTGGAATGATAAGCAATGGCCTTTATATGACCGAGGAACAATTTAATAATTATAGCCCAGAAGTTAAGAGATTTTTTGGAAGTGTAAATCAAGTAAAACAATTAGCAATGGTAGACATGGAAACAATAAACACAGTTACAAAAGGGCAGTTTTTAAAACAATATGAAGTATTGATAAACAGAGAAAGAGGACAAAAACTATTACCCCAACAAATGCAAGATTTTACAAAACAACTTGCAGATAGAATGAGTGTAGAACAGATAGGAGAGTGATAAACAAATGATTACAACAGAAACAAGGATAAAAGAAGAATGGAAAGATATTAAACGGATATGAAGGAATATATCAAATAAGCAATATGGGAAATATAAAAAGATTAAGATATTACAGTAAAAATAAATGCTACAATGAAATAATAATGAAAAAAGCAAGTGATAAACAAGGATATCAAATAATAAGTTTATCAAAAAATAAAAAGAGAAAAACATATAGAGTACATAGATTAATAGCAAAAACATTTATAGAAAATCCACAAAATAAAAAAGAAGTAAATCATATAGATGGGAATAAATCAAACAACTGTATTAGTAATTTAGAATGGTGTACAAGAAGTGAAAATCAAATTCATGCATATAAAAATAAATTACAAATACAAACAATAAAAATGAAAGAACATAGTATTGAATTAGGAATAAAATATGGAAGAATAAATGGCAGAAAAACAGGGAGAAAAAATATAAAAAAAGCAATAGAAAAAAACAAAATTTCTGTAAAGCAGTATAGTTTAGCAGGAAAATATATTAAAACTTGGTCAAGTATGACAGAAGCCAGCTTAAATACTGGAACATATAAAAGTTTAATAAGCAATTGTATTAAAGGAAAGAGAGGAAGTGCAGGTGGTTATAAATGGGAAATAGCTTAACACAGATTACAAGGCAAATGAGTTTTAATGACATACAAGATAAAACAAAAATAAGATATATACAAATCTTAAATAGATTAAACAAGCCTAAAACGGCAAAAGAATTAGCAGTAGAATTATTTGATTTAGGATTTATACCAAGCACAGAAAGAAATTATACGGCACCAAGATTAACAGAATTAGAAAAGATGGGATATGTAAAAGCAGTAGATAAAAAGAAATGTGAATATACAGGTAAAACAGTAGCAGTATATGAAAGAACACAGGCAGGTTTTGAAGCTTTAAATTATCAACATATACCAAGAATAGATTAGGAGGCAGTTATGAAAGAAATGAAATATTGTAAAGATAGAAAAATAGAAGTTTTAGCAACTGGATATTGTTTAGGATTATTGTATTATATTTTAAATTTAGGAACACATCCAACAGCATATATAAAAATACCAAAAGAGTATAGAGACAGAATTAATGATATAGAAGTAAATGGAGGAATTACATATTATTCTGAAGAAGGTTTATATGTATCTGAAAATGAAAAAATAGAAGGTTGTTTTATTGGATGGGATTATGCTCATTATGGTGATTATACAGGATTTGAAGAAATGTTGCCTTTACATTTAAGAACAGGTGGAAAGAAATGGACAACAAAAGAAATATTTAAAGAAGTTAAAGAAGCTTGCTATCAATTAAGAAAATAGGAGGCCTAGCTTATGAAATATAATTATCCACCGTTAGAACGGCAAATGTGTAAAATGTAGAGGCTGTAATAGACTTGAATTAGAAAACTTCAAACGGAGTTTGGAGATGTGAAAATTACATAGAAAAGGAGCTAAAGAAAAGTGAACAAATACAGAAATAAAAAAGTAATAGTAGATGACTACATCTTTGATAGTATTCAAGAAAGTAGAAGATACAAAGAACTAAAACTATTACTAAAAGCAGGAGAAATAAGCAACTTAGAATTACAGCCAAGATTTTTGCTACAAGATAGTTTTAAGAAAAATGGAAGGACATTTAGAAAGATAGAATATGTTGCCGATTTTAAGTACATAGAAAACGGTAAAACAATAGTAGAAGATGTAAAAGGAATACAGACAGATGTATTCAAATTAAAACATAAAATATTTGAAAAAGTTTATCCAGATTTGGAATTAAGAATAATCAAATGAAAGGAACATAAGAGATGATAGAAGTAAACGAATATGTGAGAACAAAAGATGGAATTATTGATAAAGCAATAATTGAATATAATGGAAAGTGCAACAATTCAAATTGCAGTGAAAAACATATTTCTTGTAAATATAATTATTATAACGAAAAAGACATAGTAAAACACAGCAAACAACTAATAGACTTGATAGAAGTTGGAGATATAATAAATAGTTGTATTGTCGTTGGATTTGGGTATGAATGTGTAAATGGCAATAAAGAAAAAAGTATTCTTGTTGAAGGCAAATATACAAAAGTTAATTTTGCTTTGTTAAATTGGGATATAGAAACAATACTAACAAAAGAACAGTTTGAGGCTAATTGCTATAAAGTAGGAGGAGAAGATGAAATATAAAGAATGTATAAAAAAAATAGGACTGAAAAATGTAATATTATACGAAATGTTTTATATTTTAGAAATTATTTTAAATTTACCTTATTTGATGTTACGAGGAATAGCTATTATATACGATGAAATACTTGAATTTATTGTATTTATAACTAAAAAACAACAGAATTTGTTAGCACGAATTTTTGGAAAAACAAGAATAATTAATTTAAGTAAAATAAGCAAGAGAATAGATGATTTTAGATTAAAAACAATTAAAGAATTAAAAAAAGTAGGAGGAGAAGAGGAGAAAATGAATAAACATAAAAAAGTATCTAAAGATGATGTCCTTAAAATGTTTTATGATTTACAAACTAAATTCTGGGAAGCAGGTCGTTTTGTAGATGGATTATCAGTTGATTTTTTAGCAGATAGAATGGAAACCTCTACATATCAGATAAGAAAAGCTTATAAACAATTAGCAGAAGAAGGATACTTAAAATTAGAGGAAGTTCCAATTGCTTTTGAGGAATATGATAATGGGTTGTATACTGAATCTAATCCTTATCTATTTTGTAAGGTTTATGTTTTAACACAAAAAGCTAAAGATAAGTTCAAAAAAAATGGAGATGAAGATGATGAACAGAGTTATAAAATTTAGAGGAAAGAGTCTAATAAATATAGGCAATATAAAAGAAGGCGACTGGGTATATGGTGGTATCACTTATGATGCAGATAGAGTCTGGATAAATATACCATACATAGGAGAAGTGTTAGTAGACCCAGAAACAATAGGTCAGTTTACAGGACTATATGATAACGCAAAAAAAGAAATATATGAACGGAGATATAGTTTTAATAGATAGAATAAATGATATAAAAGCTATAGTCAAATATTCAGAAGTATGTGCTGAATATATAGTAGTTAATACAAAATCTATTGCAGATGAATGTGAACCGTTAGGAGATTACAAAGAAAGCATAGAAAAACTTGGAAATAAATTTGATAATCCAGAGTTATTAGGAGGAGAATAGATATGTTAAAACTAGAAGAAACAAATCATAGTTACTATTGTGAATGTTGGGAGACTAAAAGAACTATGGAATGTAATTCGTGGGAAGAATTTAAAGAAAAGTGTGGTTTAGACTATGATTTTGATTGTAATTTATTATTTAGATTTGATTTAGAACAGAAGGAAGATGATTTAGGCAATAAATTAGATAGTTATACTTTAAAATTACATCATGCGTTACAAAGACATGGGAGTGAACAATGGCATGTTGTAATATACAACATTAAAGAAAGTGATTTAAAAGAAATAAATGAGCATTTACAAAAAGCTAAACAATATTTATTTGAAATGTGGAAAGAAATAGATTTAGTAGTAAAGGAGTGAATAAGATATGAAATATAAGTACTTTTTATTAGCCTTACAATGTAATAGATTATATAGTAATTTTATGAGAAGTTGCGGTTTACGGAATAAGTGATGTGGGAGTAAATGTAGAAATATCATTTATTACGGATACAGGGCCCACAAAAGAGAATATAGAAAAAATTGAAAAACTATTAGAAAGTTCTAAAGAAGAGAAAAGCCTATCAAGTTATTATGCAACTGTAAAATTCATTAGAGCAGAAGTGGTTTTAGGAGAGGAGTAAATAAGATATGAGTAAAGAGGAAATATCTAAAGAAACAAAAAATACTTTACAAAATTGTTGGGTTATGACAACAAATCACGAACTAGATAATGAAAATAGAAAATTAAAAGAAGCTATAACTGAAATATTAGATAAAACTATGACTTCAACAGAAAAAAGTGAATATTGGTATAAGTATTATATAGAACATAAACAATACAATGATGATTTAGAATATAACAAAAAAATATTAAAAGACTGGTCAAATATTTTAAAAGGCATGGGCAATAGAAATTATCCTTATTGCTATGCTATTGATAGAGTTTTAACAGAGTTGGAGAGGAGTAAATAAGAGATGAAAACAGAAACTACAAAAAGACTAGAACAATTATTAGCAAACCGTTTTAATAAAAGAAATGATTTTTATGTTTTTGAATGTACTATTGGGTGGTATGGAAAAGAAATAGTAGATTGTATAATGTATAACTGTCAAAGAGAAACTTACTGCTATGAGATAAAACAATCAAAGCAAGACTTTCGTAGCAAAAATAAGCTAACATTTATAGGAAATAAAAATTACTTCGTAATGCCATATAAATTGTATAAAGAGGTAGAAGATGAAATACCACCAAAAATAGGAGTTTTAGTAGCAATAGATAGGCTGGAACGAAAAGAAAAAGAAGAAATAGACATTTGGGGAATCAAGAAAACGAGCTATTGGACGGAACCAGTAGATGGATTGAAAGAATTATATTGCATAAAAACAGCAGCAAAACAAGAACTTAAAGCAGATAAAGAAGTAATATTATCATCAATGTTAAGAAGTATGCAAAGAGATAGAATCTATGATTTGGAAGGGATTGATACATAGTGAAAGAAAAAACAGTTAATGAGATTGAAAGCACAAACTTTATAAAATATAAAAATTATATTCCAGTTCAAAGCATAGAAGATTTTATAAAAAAATACCAAAAATTAAGCGATGAATTTTATGAAAAATTTTTAGAAACAAATAGAACTGATAAAGATTTACATGATGTAGGATTAGCTTGCGATGCTAAAGTACAAGTTTTACAAGAATTATTAGAAAGTGAGGAATAAATGAACGAAGAAGTATTAAAATCATATGAAGAATTAAAAAAAAATAGGGATATAATAAACACAATAGAACCTGATTTTTTCTTTGAAATAGTGGATTGTTTATTAAAAGAAAATAAAGAATTAAAGAACAGATGTAGAAACTTGGATAAGGAAGCACAAGCATATCTTGAAGAATTAGCAGGAGATAATACATTAACTAGAAGAACCATAAAACAATTACAAGAAGAGAATGAAGAATTAAAAAAAGATTACTATAATGTAATAAATAAAATAGAAAATAAAATAGATATATTGGATATAGTAATATCAGAATGTATATATATAGACGATGATGACAAAGCATACAAAAAAGCAGTTGAAAAAGACAAGTTATGCTTATTGAATCAAAAAAGAGCCTTACAAGAATTATTAGATGGTAGCGACATAGATGTCGGTAGCATAGGAAATAGTATAGAAGAAGATATGAAAATATTAGAAGGAATAATAAAAGGAGATGAAGATTGTATTAATGCAATATATAGTCAAATGAAAGTAAAAAATGACAATGATGAAGATATACAATATTATAAAAAAGAAATACAAAGCATTAAAAATATAGTAAATAATTATTTAAAAGAAAAAGCAAGAGCAGATAAATTAGAAAAAGAATATAGTGTAATGTTAACAGAATTAGATGAAAATGAATGCAAGTATAAAAGCCTATTAAATGAAAATAAAAAATTGATATATGCTAGAAATTGGTATTTTGAACATACAGTTGGCAAAATATGTACTCCAGAAATGCTAGATAAGATTTTAAGAAACGATTATATTCCAAAATCAAAATTAAAAGATATAATAGACAGAATTGATTATGATATAAAAAAGACTAAAGAAATAATATCAAAAAATACAAATATCAATGCAAGTTATCGAAAAAATGATTATCAAATAGTAAGATTAAGAGCAATGAACACAAAATCTTTAGATATAAAAAATAGATTACAAAAATTACTGGAAAGTGAGGAATAACAATGAAATTATATGAAAGAATAGAAAACAATAATTTTGATGAAATAGACAAAAATAGAGCAATTGAATTAATTGAAGGTGGAAATGGACATTTAGTTTATAATGAAGATTATTTTAAACTGCAAAAAGAAAATGAAGAATTGAAATACAAAATAAAAGGACAAGAATGTGTAATAGAGACACAAGTACATAATGAAGAAGTTTACGAAAGTATATTTGAGAAATTAGAGAAAGAAAATAAAGAACTAAAAAACAAGTTAAATCTGATGTAAATACTATATTTTGAAAATAGAGCAAAAGAAATCAAATAAATGGAGGTTAATCTATGGGAACAGAAGATACAATAGAAATGGTAATAATTAAGAATGATACTGTAATAAAGAAGAAATTCAGTGTTATAGACGAAGACGAGGTAATAAGTTTCAATTTAGGAAATTTCTTTATAGCACTACGAAAAGAAGATCTTAGAAAATTAATATGAGGAGGTACAAATGAAATTAAGTAAAGAAGATTACAGAGAAGCAAAGAGTTGTTTAAAAAGATACAATTACAATTGCATAACAATAATGAATATTAAATTGGATATAATGGGACTAAATTCATCAGTACTCGATGGCATGCCAAAAGCACCATATAAAGTAACAGACAAGGTATTAAACAGTGTGATACTTTTACAAGAAGATAAAAAATTACAGAAATGCACAAAAGAATATAAAGCAGTGGTACAATCATTACAACTTGTTGATAATTTAGCAAATAAGATTTTTGAGGAAGAGTTTGTGAAGCGGAAATGATAATAAATGGAATGTTATAGATAAGTTACACATAAGCTTAGAGACATATAAGAGAAGAAAGAGAAAACTAATTTATACGGTACACGAAGAATTAAAAAAGTAACACCAAACTTACAGCCATAATGGTTGTAAGTTTTTAAAAAAAATTTTAATAAAACTATTGACAGTTGAAATAATACCAGTACATAGAAAAGATATACCAATCGGAACAGTAAATACAATCTTGAAAAGGACAGGGCTGAAATAAGCCCTTCCATATACATAGTATTTTATTTTTGGGCATGCACTCCTTTCTAAAATGAAGATGAATTTATAGCATTAATAGATATAGATATGGAAGAATATTATAAAAAACATAGCAATAAAGCAGTAAAAAAGACATTAAGTATTCCAGAGTGGCTAAACGTTGAAGCGGAAAAGAAAAATATAAACTTTTCACAAGTGTTACAAGAAGCTTTGAAAATAAAGATAGAAGAACTTGATTAATATAAAAATATTTGTTATAATATAAATAGCACGTATCTATTATTTCTATAATAGAGACTGAGAGTGGGGAAAATAAAGAAACCTACTCTCTTTTTTTTATTATAAAAAAATGACCCTTTTTTGACCTTTTTTGTTAAAAAAACGTGTTATAATATTAATATCAAGAAAAATAAATATAAACTTTTGCAAGAGTTTTGCGGCGAACGCAAGGCTCTTTTTTAATGGAGAAGTAATGAATTTGGGAAGGTGTATAAAGACACAATGCAAGACGTGCAGATTTTACAATAAGTGTTTTAAGAAGAAAAATGAAAAAAAGAAGAAAAAAAAGGAAATCTTATAATTGGGAATTTGAAATAGCAAGAGGAAATACAGATAAGTTTTATAATTCTACAGACTTTGATATAGCGAGAGAAAAAGTTTTAGCAAGAGATAAAGGGAAATGTCAATTTTTTTTAGGTAAATGGAATGATGGTAAACATTTCCCAAATAAAATAAAAATAATGGATGCTGAAATAGTACATCACATTATACCAATAAAACAAAGACCTGATTTAGCATTAGATATTAATAATATGGTAAGTTTAAGTTTTGAAGCACATGAGATTATAGAAGATAGAAATAGATTTAAATATAAAAAAAGAAAAAGAATTACGCAAGAAAGGTGGTAACTATGAAGCTAGAACATTTAATGCAGGCATATAAGATTAATGAAATAGAAGCGGAACTAAAAGAAGAAACCGAAGCAACAGACATAAATGGCAATAAAGAAAGAGCTGGAGTAATTAGCTTTGGCAACGGAATATCTGCAAGTTATTTATTAGATGATGAAGAAATAGTAGTAGCAATGAAAATATTCTTTAATTGCCTGGCAAGAAATAGTTTTAAAGTTGATGCACAAATAAGTCATGTAATTAAAGTTATAACAGTTATGCAAAATACAATAATGTTATTATCTAATATACCTCAAAAAGAATGTAATATGATATTACAAAGTTTAGGATTATTTGACAATACATTTACACAAGGAAAACAAATACAACACTTAGACCATACTTACAAGATAGAAATAATAGATGGATTATTATGTTTAAGTATAAATGAAAAAGAGGAGGAAAGATAATGGAAACAAATAAAAACATTAAGATAGAACAGAATAGATATAAAGAAACTAGAAGAAGAATTACCAAATTTAGAAATGTATTTGATATGAGTGATAGAGAAATAATAGAATATTTAGCAGAAGAAATAGAACAGTATAGAGATAGAATAAAAGAACAAAATAGAATAATAGATGAACTAAGTAAAATAACAATACAAAGTGAAGAAGTAACATTAGATACAATAGAAGATGAAATGATGGATAAGGATATAACAGAAATTATATCAACAACCCAATATACAGATGGGAAACCAATACAATCAAAGATAGAATATAAATATAAAGAAATTTAGAAGCGGAACACCCCCGTCAAAATCTCGGACTAAAACGAGCTTAAGGAGAGCGGGTGTGTGGTCAAAACTGTTTAATTTTTTAAATTATATCACGTGAAAGGGGGTATAATATGGCGAACACTAAGGAAAATGATGAAATAAAACAAATAAGAGAAGATTTATTAAATCAATTAATAGAACAAAACAAATTTGGAAAACATTTTGAAAGTTTGGTTGAGGACTACATAAACTTTGAGAAGTTAAAAAGAAAAATGCAAGCAGATATTAATAAGAATGGGCTCCGAATAGAGGTTATGACTGGAAATGGATTCGTAACTGAGAAGAAAAATGATAATGTTTTAGATATTCTGAAAGTAAATGGCCAGCAACTAAAAATTTTACAAGATTTAGATTTAAAAGCTCCATCTCAAACACCGAAAGAAGGTGGAGGAGATGATCTACTGTAAAGAAATAAATGAATATATAAAATTTGTTGAAGATAATCCAAATGAAACAGATGATGAAATTAAATTGTTAATTAAAAATATTGTAAAGCCAACATTGTCGAGAGATGATGTTTTTTTTGATGAAGAAACTTTCAAAAAAGCAATACTATATTGTGAAAAATGGTATTATAAATTATTTCCTTATCAAAAATTTGCTTATGCTTTATTTTTTATGTATGACAAGAACAATTTGGATATTGTTATTTTTCCAGACATCTTAATATTAATGGCTAGAGGAAATGGAAAAGATGGAATGATAATGCCATTAGCAAACTTTTTGCAGACTCATTATTATGGAATTAAGAATTATCACATTGATATTGTCGCAACGTCAGAAGAACAGGCTTTAAATTCATTTAATGTTGTTTACAACATGTTAGAAGACAATAAAAAAACAATGAGAAAATACTTCTATTGGAAAAAGACAGAAGTAATTAATAAAATAACTCATTCTACATTAAGATACAACACGGCAAATGCTAAAACAAAAGATGGTAAGCAAACAGGAATGATTATATTTAACGAATATCATGCGTATGAAGATTATAAACAAATTAATGTATATAGCTCTGGATTAGGAAAAATTAAACATGCAAGAACCGTTACAATTACAACAAATGGACAGGTAAGGGAAGGCCCACTTGATGAAAAAATAGCTTTAGCAAACAATGTATTAAATGGTGAACAAAATTTTTTAGGATTATTACCAATTATATACAAAATAAGGGACAAGAAAACAGTTGATGAACCAATGAAAAGATTTTTAGAAACTGGACAGAAAGAAGATATAGATATAACTGCTTGGGTCCAAGCTAATCCTAGTTTAAGATTTATGCCTATTTTAGAAAATGAAATTATTAAAGATTATTTGAAAATGCAAAAGCAAAAATCATACAGAGTAGAATTTTATTCGAAAAGGATGAATTTGCCACAACAAGATAATGAAGAAACTGTTGTTGAGTGGGAGCTAATTTTGAAAGCATCTTATATTGATGAGGAAAAAGAAATTGAAAGACCAACAGGAGAAATAAAAGGAAGAACAGCAATAGTAGGAATTGACTTTGCATCATTAAATGACTTTGCAAGTGCAGGTTTTCTGTTTAAAAGAGATGGAGAATATATTTGGAGGCAAAGAACTTGGATATGTTCTAAAAATAAATTCTATAATGATATTAAATTCCCTTTTCAAAATATAGGACAAGATGGATTTAATGATTTTGAAATAACAAACAAAGAAAGTATAGACGCAAGAGAAATGATAATGTGGATTTTATCAGAAATGAGTAAATATAATGTTAAAAAAATTGTATTAGATACATATAGATACAAATTATTAGAACAAATTTTTAAAGAAATGGGAGTATCAGTTGAAACAAAAGATAATCCTTATGGATTGGTAAGAATGATAAGATATCCTGCAAGTATTGCAGCAATAGTTGCTCCTCGTATTGAAGTTGCTTTTGCAGAAGGTAAAGTAAATATAGGAAATAGCTCAATTATGAGATGGGCAATAAATAATACTTGTGTAAAAACAGGAAAAGATGGAAACAAAAAATATGAAAAAATAGAACCAAAATTAAGGAAAAATGATCCTTTTATGGCTTTTGTGGCAGCAATGAGTGTTCAGGAACTTTTAGATGAAGAAATTATTTATGTTTAGGTGGTGAAGCAATGTTTCTAGATAAAATATTTAAAAATAACAAAGGAGAATATGTAGATATATTAGATGTACTGTTTGGAAAAAACGATTTAGAAAATTATATATATACAATAGCAGAGGCTCATGCAATAGATTTAATAGCAAGCACTATTGCTAAAACAGAGATACAAACTTTTGAAATGAAAAAAAATAAAATTGAAGAAAGCAGAGGAAATTTGTATTGGACATTAAATATACAGCCTAATTTTAATGAAAATGGAACAAGTTTTTTATATAAATTAGTTTGTAAATTGTTAGTTAATAGTTCAGCACTTGTCTTAATAAATGGCTCTAACAATGAATATTTATATGTTGCAGATGGATTTAGTATTAGCGATAAAGTTCTAAAGGAAAAAGTATTTACAGATATAATGATATCAGATGCAGAAGGAAATTCTATAAGTGCTACAAAGAAATACACAACAGATAACACTATTTACTTTTGTTTAAACAATAATTCGCTAAGAACAGCAGGTGAAGATTTTAAACGAAATACAGGAAAAATACTGAAAGCAGCACAAGGTAGCTTTATAAAAGCAAATACAGGAAAATGGAAATTGAAAAAGCCTGGTGGACAACCAATGTTAATGGATGCAGAAACTGGACAACAATTAGATTTGAAAGATTATAAAGAAAGAATAACAGATGGGTTATTTAAAGAAGATGATGCAGTTATATTGCTATCTGAAATGTTCGATTTAACAAATTTGAATCAAAACAACGAAAAAAATCTAACAGATTTTGAAAATACATTCATAAGAATAAGCAAAACAGTAGCTCAAAAATGGAAAATTCCATTAGATGTTTTTTTTGGCGATTTTACAGACAAATCAAATGGCATGAATAATTTTATAACTTTTGCAGTGGATTTGTATTATGAATTAATAGAAGACAGTTTCAACATATCTCTCGTAGGAAAACAAAGTTATTTAAAAGGTGAATATGTAAAATTTGACAGAAGCACAATTTCTCATAGAGATGTTTTAGATTGCGGAACTGGCATTGATAAATTGACAGCAAATAAATTTAGCAGAAATGAAATAAATAAGTTTTTAAGATTACCTTATATAAATGAGGATTGGGCAAATGAACACGCCCTTACAAAAAATTATGAAAATGTGAAGGGAGGTGCAGGAAGTGAAGAATAAATTTTACTGTTTTGAAAAAGAAAGCGAGAATAGTGCAAATGTTTATATTTATGGAGATATAACATCCTATGAATGGTTTGAAAATGATGTTTCGGCTTGGGGCTTTAAAAAAGAACTTGAGGAACTGGGAGAAATGTCAGAATTAAATGTTCATATAAATTCTTGTGGAGGGGAAACATTTCAAGCTTTAGCAATTTATAATTTATTAAAGAGCTTAAAATCACAAATTAATGTATATATAGATGGAATTGCTGCTTCATCAGCATCTATCATTGCTATGGCTGGGAATAAAGTATATATGCCAAAAACATCATTAATGATGATACATAATTGCTGGACTTGTGTTCTAGGAAATGCAGAAGAATTAAGAAAAACTGCAGATGATATGGACAAAGTTAAAGAGGCTTATAAAGCAGCATATTTGTCTAAAATTAAAATTGCAGAAGAAGAACTAGAAAAATTATTGTCTGATGAAACTTATTTGACAGCCCAAGAATGTTTAGATAAAGGGTTTGCAGATGAATTAATAGAAACAGAAGAAGATAATACCATTAATCAATATGCTAATAAAGCTATATTTAATCTTGTTAATAAAATAAAGAAACAAGATAAAAAACAAAAAGTTGAACTTAATGAAGAAACAATAAAAGAAATATCAGAAAATGTTGCTAATAGCATAGTTCAAAGCCTAACGAAAGAAGGCGAAAAAACAAAGGAGCTATTAGATACACATCAAGAAAAACCGATTAAAGAAGATGCATGGGCATCTTTTTTTAATACAAAAAAATAAAAAAAGGTAGGTAAAAAATTATGAAAATTAATGAAACAAAAATGAAACAAGCTAGAGAAGATGCTTTAAAAATTCTTCAAGAAACAGAGGATAAATCACAAGCAGTTATTGAAGCTATGGACAAAATTGTGTCAGTTCAATATGAAGATTTAATATCAGAAATTCAAGAACAAGCAAACAAAGCAGAAAGCGATGCTAATTATGCAAAAACATTAGGCTTAAGAAAATTATCAAAAGAAGAAAAAGATTTTTATACAGCTTTAAAAGATGTAAAACAAGCAATAACTGCCAATCAGATAGATATACTTCCAACTTCAATAATAGACGTAACAATGGAAGATGTAAAAAAGGATAGTGGAATATTGTCAGATGTAAATTTCACTCCAGCTGATGTTAAAAAATGGATAGTAGCAGAAAAAAGTGGAACTTATGCTTGGGGAGCATTAACTGACAGCATTACTGGAGAATTAAGCGCAGAGTTTGAAACATTAAACATGGACGTAAATAAGCTTTCAGTTTATTTAGTAATACCAAAAGGAATTAGCGACTTATCGTTGCCATTTGTAGATAAATATTTTACAGCTATACTAAAAGAAGCTTTAAATGATGGATTAGAATATGGATATTTACAAGGGAAAGGGGTTAAACAACCTATAGGAATTTATAAACAAATTTCTGCAGCAAATTCAGATAAAACACAAAAAGATAAAACAGTTAATACAACATTAACTAACTTTACTCCAAAAGGATTAGCAGCTGCAAAAAAATACCTATCAAGAAATGGTAAAAGGACATTTGATAAATTAGTTTTAATTTGCCATCCAAACGATGAAGCAGATTATGTTGCACCTGCAATATATGATGCCGAAGGAAGAATGATAAGCTCATACAAAAACCTTGTTGTTAAAAGCTCTGCTAATAATCCAGAAGGAAAAGCAGCATTAGTAATTCCTAAAAAATATACAATAGGATTATCAAACTTTGGAATAAAAAATTATGAAGAAGTAAAAGCACTAGATGATGCTGATGTTGTTATAGGAAAAGGATATGCAAATGGTAGGGCAACAGATGATAACACAGCTTTCGTTTTTGATGTAACAAAATTAGAGGAATATGTTGCTCCTGTAAAAGTTATTGGAACTGTAGAAACAAGTGTAAAGGGAACAGTAACAACAAATACTGAAACAACAGAAACACCAGGAGCTTAGATATAAGCTCCTGAATATAAATAGGAGGAATTAAAAAATGGCTTATAAAGTAATTGAGAAATTTAAAGATCTAAAAGACAATGACCATATTTATGAGGTGGATGACATTTATCCTAGAGAAGATATTAAACTTGAAGACATACCTCAAAAGAGAATTAAAGAATTGACAACTAAGAAAAATAAAATAGGCAAAATTCTAATTGAAGAAATTAAAGAGGAATCTGCTGAAAAAATAGAAGAATAGAGAGGTGTATAATGAACAATACACAAATTGAAAAATTAATTGAGGAAATTAAATCAGAGCAACATGTTTCGCCAAATGAAGAAGATGAGGTTATAGAAAAGCTAATAAAAGAAGCCGAATTTGATATTAATAGTAAATCTGGAGCTAAAATTGATTATGATGCAGATTTAACAGCAAGAGGCTTGTTAAAGAATTATGTGATGTATAGAAGATTTGGTAGAATTGCTGAATTTAAACAGTTATACGCAGGAGATTATGCTGACTTACAAGCAAAATATTACAAGCCTTCCGACATATAACGATGGAAAACTTAAGCTTTTTGCTATAAAACAAACCCAAAATACTTATCCTGTTGAATATTTAAAAAATATGAAAAAGGAAGTATGGTTTGAAGAATTATCAATATCAGATAAACTTCGTTTTGAAAGCGAAGAAAGAAAAAGAAAGTTCTCTTTAAAAATTAGAATACCTCAAATGAAAGAAATAACCTCTTTAAATGTTGTAAAAATAGGCAATGAATATCACAAAGTGTTTAATGCCTATCACTTTACTAATAATGATGGATTTAAACAGACAGATTTAACTCTTGAAGAATATCCAAGAGTAAAATTGGAGGAAGATTTATGACAAAAAAAGAATTAGTTGAATTACTAGAAAAGTTAAAGATACCTATAAAAGAAGGAACGCCGACCGATGAAATTATGGAAGACGAAGTTAGAGTTTGTTTTTGGGATTATTATTGGGAAGACCAAACAGCAAGTGGAAAAGATTATAACACTATAGTTACTTATCAGATTTCTATAATAGCTGACAGACCAAGACATACGAAACTTCTGGAACTAAAACATTTATTGAATGATATAGAGCTATTTCCTGCGATACAGCACGAATATGATCCAGAAACAAGGCGTTGGCATTCATTTTTCTCACTAGAGGTATTAGAAAATGTCTAATGAAGTTTACGGATATAGTGGATTTGAGGCAATGTCCGAAATTTTGGAAAAATATATAGATGGTGCAGACAATGCAGTAGATGTATTAGAGACAGGTGCTAAAGAATTTGTTGGTGATTTATTAAAACTTCCTAAACCAATTTCAAAAATTAGAAAATCAGGCTACACACACTTAATTAAGTGTTTTGCATATAAAAAGAAAAACAAAGAAGTAGAGGCAGGATGGGGTAAATATTATGGCCCAATGCTTGAGCATGGAACTGTAAAAATGAATGCTCAAGAACATCTATTCCCAGTATGGGATAGAAATAAAGAAAAGTATTATAAAAAAATGCTTACCAAGTTAGGAATAAAAACTTGGTAATTTTTTATTAAAAGGAGGATTTTAAAATGGCAATTAATACAAAAAAACCTATGGTAAAAGAAACAGTAGGTGCATTATACTATGCATTCAATACACCAGATGATTCTGGCAATTTCACAACAACATATGAAGAGAATGTTACAAAAAGTAATGTGGTAAAAAATATAGGAACTACAGAAAACTCTGAAGTAGCTGTGGTTAGAGCTTCGGGTCAAGACTATACAACTGTAAATCAAAATGAAAGTATAGAGATGGCAGTAGAAGTAGTTGCTTTTGACCCAGAAGATTTAGCAAAAATGAGAGGAGATGTTATAGGTACAGCAGGATTAAACCGTTCTGGAAGAACAGCCGTAAGACCTTTCTTCGCATTTGGAAAAGTTGTAAAAAAACTAGAAGGAAAATTTGAATTAGCTTGGTACCCTAAATGCCAATTAGTAGAAAATACAGATGATATTGCAACAAAAGAAGAGAATTTTTCAGAGCAAAATGACACTGTAACTATAAAAGCTTATGCATATAATGACTTAGGAGATAAAAAAACATATGTAAACAATGAAATGTCAAAATTTCCAGAAGGATTAACAGAAGAGAAATTCTTTGCAAAGCCAATTTTAGATGATGCAGGATTAGCTGCAGCAATTACACCAGGAACTTAGAAAAAACAAGGCTCTAAAATTGATTTAGAGCCTTTTCTAAAATTATTTAATATAAGAATATAGGAGAAAAATATGGAAATAGAATTAAAAAATGGAGAAAAACTAACTTTAGAAGTAACACCACTTTTATTAGAATATATCGAAGATTATGAAGGTGGAATTGAACAATTAAAAAAAGATGCACAAGGTAATAAAGATAAAAATGGTTATACAAAATCAATGTATGCGACAAATCATATTTTATATTCAATTATAGCATCTAATTATGATGAACCATTAACATATAGACAAGCGGTGAGACTTGTGAAATTAGAAGATGTAGAACCAATAGTTGATTTTGTGATAAAAAACACACCAGAAGTTTCTAAAACAAGTAATATAAATAATTCTAAACATCGTTTGTAGGAAAATGTCGAAAATTGCGACACATTTTTCTTGTGATATTTTGTAGAATAATGTAAAATATTCTCAAGGGAGGGAGTCGATGAAAGAATTAATTAAAAAATGGTGGTTTTGGTTAGTAATTGTTTTGATATTAGCCTTAATTATATTTACAGTAATCTTATTAAATAGTAGCAATGATGGTGTAGGAAGCGCTGGAATAAGTAAAGAAGAATTTAATGAGATAATAGTAGGACAAACGACTAATTTTGAACTAAATAGTATTATAGATAAAAATGATGAATGGAATGAAGACGAGGTTTATGATAAATGCGTGGAAGAAATAGAAAATTTTAAAAAAGATAATAAGTATACTTACGTATATAAATACTATGGAGAAAAAGGTGGATATGCAATAATTACATTACAAGCTGATTATTCAAATGGGTATTATTATAATGATGTTGTGGTAATAAAAAAAGAAAACTTTAATTTAAAATAATAAAAAATATTTACTTATGTAGGTATTTTAATTATAAGTAAGCATCAGTTTTACAACTGGTGTTTTTATTATGCTTAAAAAAGAGGTGAAACAAAGTGGGAAGTAATGATTTAAAAAGAGTAGGGCTTATATTTACAGAAGAAGGAGCAAAAGATTTTAAGAAAACTCTTCAAGATATAAATATAGAAATGAACAAGAATTATAATCAATTTAAGCTAACACAATCACAATGGGATAATTCTACTAAATCAACAGAGAAATTAAAAGCACAACAAGAATATTTAACAAATGCTTATGAGATTCAGTCAGATAAAGTAAATGTTTTAAAAATGCAATTAGCTGATTTAGAAAATGCAGAAAATAAAAATACAACAGCTATAAAAAAGAAACAAAATGAATTAACTAATGCAGAAATTAAACTAAAAAATTATGAGAGTAAATTAAAAGATGTTCAAACGCAACTTGCAAATACAGGTAAAAAACTTGAAGAATGGGGAGAGAAAGTTGAAAAATCGGGAAAGAAAATAGAAGACGCAGGCAAGAAGTTGTCTGCGTTTTCTGCTGCAAGTATATCGGCCTTAACTTTAAGTGCAAAGAGTGCGATAGATTTTGAAGATGCTTTTGCAGGAGTAGAAAAGACAGTTGATGGAACGAAAGAACAGATGGAAGAGTTAAAACAGGGCATTAGGGACATGGCAAAAGAAATACCTTCTTCTACAACAGAGATATCAGCAGTAGCAGAAGCGGCAGGACAGTTAGGAATAAAGACAGAAAACATATTAGATTTTTCAAAAGCAATGATAGATCTAGGAAATTCCACAAATCTTACTGCTGATGAAGCTGCTTCACAGCTTGCAAAATTTGCAAATATAACTCAAATGTCACAAAAAGACTTTGATAAATTAGGATCAACAATTGTTGATTTAGGCAACAAATATGCAACAACAGAAGCGGATATTGTAAGTATGGCAATGAGGCTAGCAGGTGCAGGAAAACAAGTTGGTTTTTCAGAAGCGGAAATTTTAGGATTGGCAACAGCATTGAGTTCAGTTGGAATAGAAGCAGAAATGGGTGGTTCAGCAATTTCTAAGGCAATGGTAAAAATGCAAAACGCTGTTGAACAAGGTGGCAAAAAGTTAGACACAGTACTAAAAAAGACAGGAATGACATTAAGAGAATTAGAATTGATGTCTGCAAATGATTCGATGGGCTTTAAAGAATTGTCACAAAGTATTGGGATGACAAGTACAGAATTAAAACAATTGATAACAGCAGGAACAAATCTTGAAGACTTTGCAAAAGTTTCAGGAATGACAACGGAGCAATTTAAAAAAGCATGGAAAGAAGATGCTGCAGGTGCATTATCAGAGTTCATTAAAGGCTTAGGAGATGCTAAAAACAAAGGCGAAAGCGCAATTACAATGCTTTCTGAAATGGGGCTAACTGAAGTTAGATTAAGAGATTCTTTGTTGCGTGCAGCAAATGCTGGGACACTGTTTAATGATGCAATAAATACAGGAACACAGGCATGGAAGAATAATACAGCATTAACAAATGAAGCAAATAAAAGATATGATACTCTAAAAAGCAAAATAAAAATAGCAATCAACAAATTAAAAGATATGGCTATTACTCTCGGAAACAAGCTAATGCCAAGTATTGAAAAAGTAATAGAAGGACTTGGAAAATGGATTGATAGGTTTAGTACATTGTCAGATAAGCAAGTGAATATGATAGTAAAAATAGGACTTATTGTTGCAGCAATAGGACCGTTAGTTACGATAATTGGAAAAGTAACATCAGCAATAGGTGGAACAATAAAAGGAATAGGAACTTTTACTCAAGCAATAGGAGTAGCAAGAGGCAAAATAACATCTACATCTGAAGCAGTTAATGGGTTGGCAAAAGTGTTTACTGTAGTAACGAGCCCAGTGGGATTAGCATGTACAGCAATAGGACTAGCTGTTGCGGGAATTGCTATTGCTGTTAATGAAAGTCAAAAGAAAACTAAGGAAGCTTTCGAAAATATGAGCGAAGGGGTATCAGATTTTTATAATGGTTTAAAGAGTGCGGAGGGATATTTAGACAGTTTTAATACAACGATGTTTGCAACTAATGAAGAACAACAAAAATTACAAACGCAAATGGATGAAGTGCAAAAAGGAATAACTGATATTTGCAAAACTGCATCAGATGAACGTAGAGGGTATACACAAGAAGAAATAACTCAATTAGATGAATATTTTAAAAAATTGAAAGAACTAAAGGACAGAGAGATACAAATTCAACAACAAATTGCAGGAGCTATAACTCAACAAGCAGTAACAAATGCAGAAACTTTTCAAGGCAGTTTAGATGAGTACAAAGTACAATCACAAGAATGGATTGCAACAGCACAAAAACAGTCAGAACAAACAAAACAACTTATAGAGCAAGGAACAATAGAAGAAGTTGCTTTATTAAATCAAAGATATGGAGAACAAGCAACAATGCAAAATGAGGCTTATGCTACTGAATATAATAATATAATGGCACAAAAACAAGCAAAAATAGATGTAGCAAATGCAGAAGTAGCAGAAGTATTAGAAACATATACAAAAGGATATGCTGAAAGAGCAAACCAAGATGGTGATTTCGCAGAACATATAAAACATTATAACTGGGAACAAGAGCAAGAGGAGAATAGACATAATGAGACAATAAATAGCATACAGAATAATAAGCTTTTGAATACATATAATAAAAACAAGGCTATACAAGCTGAAAATTATAGGCATACAGACGAAGAAAAAAGAATCTGGGAAAAAATGTATAAAAATATGTCTAAAAGTGAGGCAGAACAACTAGGAGTTTGGCTTGCCATGTTGTCGAATACAGAAATGTATGGTGGGGATATATCTAAAGAAAATCAAAAAATGGTTGAGACTATAATGAAAAGTTATAGTGTTATGCCAAAAGGCACAAAAGATGCAATGAAAAATGCAATGAAACCGATGCTCGAAGAAATGGAAAAAAGCGAGCCTTCTTTATTTACAAAAGCGAAAGGAATTGCAGATGGAATATTGAACCGATTAAGAAAAGCTTTTGATATTCATTCTCCGTCAAGGAAAACAAGAGCAATATTTAAAAATGTGATGAAGCGGAATGGAAAAAGGAATAGAAACAGAAGAAAGTAATTTATACAAGCAAACGGATAAAGTAGCAGAGCATGTATTGGATTCTTTGGATTCAATTAATTCTGATGTTAATCTTAAATTCAAACGTACTGAAGATCTTAGTGCGAATATAGACTATAATAAATTATTTAATATATTGTATTCTGCTTTTATTAAAGCATTAAATTCTTGTAAATTAACATTAGATGAAGATGGTTTTGCAAGGATAGTAAAAAATGAATTATACGAGGTGCTATAATGTTTAAATTTAAAGGAATATCAAATACAGATATGCAAGTTGTAATTGAAGAAGAAGAACATTTCTTGGCTAAAGCTTCACAGAAATATGAAGTTACAGAAATAGAAGGAAGAGATGATGCTATTTTTGATGAATTAGGTTATTCTTATATTGAAAGACCTATTTATGTGCAATGTTTGAATCCTAACAAACTTGATGATATCCTTGCGTGGCTAGATGGTGAGGGAGAGTTAGAATATAAAGGAAGAAAAACGAAAGCAAGATTTTATGCGGAATTAGAAGCAAAAAGGACTGCAGGAATCAAAATTATTGATACTAACTTTATTAGAGCTCCATTTTGGGAGAAAGCTGATGATAATTATATAGTAGTTACAAATAATGTTCAAAACGAAGGAAATAAAACAAGCAGACCTATAATAAGAATTGAAAAAGGTTCAAGTGATAGTATTGAATTAACTTTAGGTGGTGTTAGGTTTAAATATACGTTTAGCGAAAATGATACTTATGTAGAAATAGATTGTGAAGATAAAACAGTTGTATATGAAGGACTTAATAGAAGCAGAAATCTTGAAATAGGATACAAATATCCAAAATTAGAAGTAGGAAACAATGCAATTGTAATACATAGTGGCTCAGCTACTGTCAAAATAAAAAGAAAGGACAGATGGCTATGATTAAAATATTTAATGCAACTGATACAGATTTTAAAACAGCAGGAAACATTATTATTAATCCTTTGCATTGTCACGAAATTAAGAAAAAGTCTTTAAATGGATGGTATATTGAAGTAGAAATTCCAATTAAATATAAAGAGTATATAGAAGCCGATAAGCTATGTGTAGTAAAAACAAAGTCTAAATTAAAACCACAAGCATTTAGAATAAATGATAGCATAGCATATACGAATAGAAAAATAAAATTCACAGCTGAACATGTAATGTTTGATAGTAGAAGATATGTACTTTTAGATGTAAGACCAACTAATTTAAATGGCCAGAATGGGTTAAAATATGTTAATGAAAGGACTGATAAAACCAGTCCTTTTTCTATTGACTCAAATGTTGAAAACGTAAGTACAGCATATTTCATAAGGAAGACTTTATTAGAATCTTGGCAAGTGTTTGAAGAACGATGGGGAGGAGTATTTGAAGCAGACAACTGGGATATTAGTTTTAAACAAAGCATAGGAAAAGATAATGGCGAAACTATTGTTTACGGAAAAAATATGCAGGGATTCGAGATCTTTGAGGACTGGTCTAATGTGTGCACAAAAATTTTACCAGTTGGATATGATGGACTTTTATTGCCTGAAGAATATTTAGAAAGTGAAACTCAATACGAAATACCATATACAAAAATAGTAGATTTTCAAACGGATTTAAAAACAGAGGAACAAACAGAAACTAATCTATTAGTAGAGTTAAGAAACAATGCAAGCAAATATTTAGAAGAAAATTGTGTTCCTAAAGTTAGTTACACAGTAAACTCAAATGTAAATAATGATTTAGAGATAGGGGACACAATAAAAGTTTTACATCCTTTTGTAAACATTTTTACAGAGGTTTTAGAGTATGAATATGATTTGATTTCTGAAAAAGTGAAGTCATTGACTTTTGGAAATTACACAAGAGATGTCAAAACAAAATTTAATAATATAAAAAATACTATTGAAACAATTAAACAAACAGTATCAAAACAAGAGATAACTATAAAAGAACAAACAAATTTGATTAATTCTCTAAATAAAAATGGATATGTTTATATAGATGATAATGAAATTTTAATACTTGATCAATTGCCAAAAGAGAAAGCAAAAAATGTATGGAGATTTGGACTAGGCGGTATAGGATTCAGTTCAAAAGGATATGAAGGACCATTTGAAACAGCAATAACAATGGATGGAAAAATAAATGCTGATTTTATAACGACAGGAACAATGGCTGTTGATAGAATAGAAAGTTTGGCAAATTTTATAACTGAAACAAATTCATCGATATCCAAAATTGAATTAGAACAAGGAAAAATAACCAGTAAAGTATCATCAGTAGAGCAATCAGTAGAGAACATAACAAAAATAGAAGGTACAGCAGAAGGAAAGAACATATATATAGATGATGCATCTGCGGAACCATTAATAGATATAATGCTAGAGGGCGAGAGCCAACAGGCAACGAGGAGTGGGAAGAACTTACTTGATAATACTGCGACGACAAAAATATCAAACGGAATAACATTTACTGTGAATAGCGATGGAACAGTTTTAGTAGATGGTACAAATGATACCTCTGCTAACAGCAGTTTGGTTATCAATAGATATGATTTAAGCCCAGGAACATATATTCTGAACGGCTGTCCGAGTGGTGGTGCTAGTAATACTTATAGATTAGCTATCCAAGAGACAGGTAGTTATAGTATTTTAGGTTCTATAGATATTGGCAATGGCAGTGGAGAATTTACAATAGATGCTACAACAAGCGTTCAAATAGCTATATTTATTCAGAAAGGCTTAACGATAAATAATTTATTATTTAAACCAATGTTACGAGAAGCAACAATAGCTGATGACACATATGAACAATACGGAGCAAGCCCCAGCACAGATTATCTAAGCAAAATAGAGAATTTGGAGGGAGAAAATATTTGCCCTTCTTTGAATACAACAAGAACAATAAATGGAGTAACGTTTACAAAAAACAAAGACGGTTCAATAACAATGAATGGAACTGCAACAGCAGAAGTAAATTACCCAATTAACGTAAATACTACTACGAATACAAGGACAGTATTGTTGAAAGCAAATTCAAAATACAGAATGTTATCAAGTTATGAGAGCGGAAAATATATAACGCAGGTATTTTATTTAAAAAATAATGCTACGACATATACCTCTTCTTTGATAGAAACAGTAGAAGAAACAAAAGCTGGTATGTATATTAGAGTATATAAAGATGCTGTATTAGACAATGTAACAATATATCCACAAATTACAAAAGGTGAAGAATATAAACCGTATGTGCCATATAATTCTTTAGGTTTCTTAGACATAGGAGAAAATTTAATTAAAGCCAGAGAATATTCGGCAACAGTTAACAATGTAGAACGTTCAATAACAAATGGATTAGTAAAACTTAATGGAACAATGGGGGAAGCGGCTGCAGGTTCTAATGCGTTTTCTATAATAGGTAATTGGACGGCAAATTATTCAGCATATGATACTAGTATCGAATATATAAAATTAAAAGCAGGAACATACACTTTAAGTATCCATAACGTAAAAGGAAGTTGTACGGAAGGTTCGCTAGCATTGGTTGCAGGAAATACAAATCCTAAAAAGACTAAAGCGAAGATACAATTGAAAAATGAAACAAGTAAAACATTTACATTAGAAGAAGAAAGCATTTGCAGAATATCTGTTGAGTATAATGTTGGTTGTACTTTTAATAATTTTGAATTTAATGTAATGCTAAATAAAGGTTCACAAGCTCCATACATTCCATATCAAGAACAAGCAGAGTACTTCCCACTATCAGAAGGGCAAAAGCTATATAAAGGTAGTTATCTAGCTGATGACGGAACACATCATAAGAGAAAACAAATTGTGCTGGATGGAAGTGATAATAGGGCTTGGTACATGGACACGCAATCAGAGACTAGCACAGATTATTTTTATACGAGAACAGTAGGTATAACAACAGAAAATATAAACAGTGTAATTTGTAGTCACTTTAAAAAAGGTTCACGAAGTAGACAAGGGTTCTGGGCAACAATAGTTTTTTGTATAACGATGAATAAGACTGTAACAGGAATTATTTCGAGTGATACTAAAGCTCAGAGAATAACTAAGTTTAAAACTTGGTTAGCAACTCAATACGCAAATGGCACACCAGTAATTGTAGAATACGAGCCAGCTGAAGAAGAAATAGTACCTTACACAGAAACACAGCAAGAAGCGTGGGAGAAATTAAGGCATTTTACATTATTTAAAGGTATTAATAATATAACAAGTACAGCAAATGCTAAAATCACATATGTTAGAGATAATGGATTAAGTGATATTTATGAAACCAAACGAAACGTTAAAGAAAATCACTACACAAAAATTGAAACAGACTCACAAATAAGTCAAACAGCAGACTCAATCAAAGAGTCAGTCAAAGCAATAAACGAACAAACACAAGAAAAGCTTGCAACATTGGAGCTAGCCAATCAAAGTTTAAAATTTGCGACTAAAAGAGTAGGCGGAAACAATCTAATCAGAAATAGTGCAATGATTAATGATAATAATTTTTGGTTAGCACACGCTAAATATCCATATCAAGAGTCAGATACACCACTTGACAATCCTACTGAAGGAGCATACTGGTATTGTACTGCCAATAGTGGAAGTTACATAGAAAATCAAATGTATGTGTATAACAGTAGTGGTTGGCAAGTATCAGAACTCTCAAGAAAATCATTGTTAAGTGCTCAAAACTACTTTGCTTATACAACTTCTAACGAATATTGGGCAAACGGCAAAAATGCTAATGAAAATACACTGAGTGGACGAGTTATTAAGCTTGATGGAAGACAAGACTATACAGTATCACATATATTCAATATCACAGAACCTATTACATTAAATCAAAATGAAAACAAAATGGCAATATCATACTTTATAAAAAACAGTATAGTACAAGGAAATGTCTGCGTAGGACTAATGTTCCTTAACGAGGCAGATTTTACAGAAGTAGAAAAACCGTATTCGTTGTATGAGCCTGGTATTATACTGACACCAGATGATTTAAAAGATTTAACTAAAATAGAACAAATAATAGAAATACCTAAGAAATCAGATTTTATTCCTGTAGTTGTAAGTAACACAGCACCTACAGATACAACCAAGAATTGGTTAGATACAACGATATACTTACCTAAAAAATATAACTCGCAAACATCACAGTGGGAAATATTAGATACAAAAATGTCATTATATAATGAGAGTTCAAGAGAAGTTTGGACTTATAGATATTTCTATGGGTTCTACTATCAAACACCAATAATATATGATACAGCAGAAATTAAGAGTTGCTATGTGGCATTAACATTTTATCCTGCATTCGCAGTTTATACAGGAAATGTAGAGCCTACACCTTACAAAGGGTTATATTGGAATAATAAAACAACAAATCTAGTTAAGAGAGCAAAATACAATGATACCACCTTTGTAGAGTGGGAAATACTCGATATTCCAAGTAGTTTATTGCCGACTGGTGCAAGTTTAGGGGTTGAGCTATTTGATTACATAGTGCCAATTAAAGGATTCGTCGAAATTGCTGATTTAAAGCTTGAATATAACACTATGTGTACTCAATGGACTCAATTTCCTGGGGAAGTTTATGGCAAGAATTATAAAATGGACGAAAAGGGCTTTTGGATTCAAGCAAATCAAAACACTATGTTTATAGATGAGGACGAAATCCTAGCAACATATAAAGGAATAAATATATTCCAAATTAATAAAGATTTAGCATATTTCTACAAAATACAAGCTACAGAGAGTATAGAAATAGGAAACTATTTCTTGAAAACTCAACAAATTAATTCAAAGAATATGCTGTTACTTTATTAGAAAGGAGAGCATATGGCAGTATCAAGTAATATATCAATAACACAAAACTCACAGAATATAGCAAACAATAAAAGTAATATAACTGTTAGAGTACAAGTAACAACGACAGGAGGCTCGTATAATGGATATTCTAAACCAGGTACTTGCACAATAGACGGAACAACATACGATTTTAGTCATAATATACCTCAAAATTCAACTACAACAATTTTTGAGAAAACATTAGATGTAACACACAATAATCAAGGAGAGAAAACCGTTTATGCTAGTTTCTCGTTTCAAACAGGTATATCAGCAGGAACAATAACTGGGTCAACATCAAAAAAATTAACGACAATTCCTAGAACTTCCGAAGTAAGTTTAAGTAAAAAGAATTTCAATATTGGCGAAACTATAACAATATATACTAACCGAAAAAGTGCTAGTTTCACGCATACAGCAGTTATCAAATTCAATGGACAAACAGTTAGAACACAAACAGGGATAGATGCTTTATATAGTTGGAATACAAATGAATTATTTGCTAAAATTCCAAATCAAAATCAGGCTAATGGTACAGTGGAACTTACAACTTATAGTGGTGGTACTAGAATAGGAACAAGTGCAGTTAATTTTACAGGCTATGTAGTAAATAGCGACCCAGTATTTAATAATTTTGATTGTGAAGATACAAACACAGTGACTAAAACTTTAACTGGGAATAATCAAAAGTACATACGAAAGTATAGTAATTTAAAGGTAACAATAACAAGTGCAAATAAGATGACTACCAAGAACAGTGCTACACCTAAATATTACAATATTGTGGTTGGCAACAAAATCGAAAAATTAGATTATTCAACATCGGACATTTCAAAATCTATAAATAATATGGATGACAATACAGTAACAGTTTTTGCCGTTGATAGCAGAGGAAATCAAAAAGACAAAACAAAAGCACTAGATATTGTTGAATATTCCGAAACTGTTTTACAAAGCGTTAAGATTGAAAGAAAAGAAGGTGTAGGTGAAACAGTCTTAATAAGTTTATCTGGCAAATATGCAAATATTAATTTTGGAGCCAAAACAAATACAGTCAAAAGCATTCAATTTCGAAAAAAGAGCAAGACAGAGACCGAATTTGGCAGTTGGGTTGAAATAAAGCAATTGGTTACAATAAACACTGAAAACGGCATATTTAGCTGTGACTCAAAAGAAATTACAGGACAAACTTTCACTCTAGGTACAGAGTATGATATAGAAGTTCAAGTTAAAGATGAATTGAGTTCAGACACAGAACCAGTATCTCTTAATAGTGGAAAAGTGCTACTTTCAGCACTAAAGAATAAAGGAATTAGCGTTGGGGGAATATATGATGAAAATTTAGGAGGACCATTACAACTAGACAAGAAGAACGTTATAGATTGGATAAATGGTAAGCAAGATAAAATCATTCAAAAAGTTTTATGGAGTGGGATTCAATATATGACAGCAGACCACACAATAACTTTATCCGAACCAATCTCTCAACAAACAAGTGGTATTGTACTAATTTTTAGTGCTTATGATAGCGGGGCTAAACCGTATAATTTTCATTGCTTTTTTGTTCCAAAACAATTTGTATCGTTATACAACGGTAAAGGTATGTATTTCTCTTTAGTAGACTTTGACCCTGCTAACGATGCAAGAAAATATTTGTACATAAAAGACACTACTATTCAAGGTAATGCGAACAATGGAGGCGTACATCATAATCTTAATAATTCAAAGTTTGTTTTAAGGGAAGTAATTGGAGTATAACTGCCATTTATGAGTAGGAGGTGAGAAGATGCAAGATAATATAATAATGTTATTTCTAGGTTTTATTACAACTATGATTCCGATATTTACGGTAATTGTAAAACTAAACAATACAATAACAAAATTAAATGTTACAATTCAGGTTCTATCGGACCAAATGCATAAAGGCCAAGAAGATAGAAATAAGATACATAATCAGCTTAATAATCACGAAACAAGAATATCAATTTTAGAAAATGAAAGGAGGGAAAGATAAATGGAAAAGGTAAAAAAAATATCTAAGTATGTATTAAACGCATTAACAATAATAAGTGCATTGCTTTTAGGTATCAATGCAGTTGAAGGTATAACAATACCATATTGCGCACAGATAACAGGAGTTATAGCAGTAATAAACGGAGTTATATCTACATATCTATTAGGACAAAAGGCTGTAAAAACTATAAATAGGGAGGGAAAATAATGGAGATAATAGAAAATAATTTTAAGTTTGGTACAATGGACATAAGAAATACAACAGAACAAATTGTATGCCACCATAGTGGAGTAACTGTTTTACAAAGTGTAGAAGTAATACATAATTATCATAAAAATACAAAAGGTTGGGCAGGAATTGGGTATCATTTTTATATTAGAAAAGATGGTTCTATATATAGAGGACGTCCAGAGAATACAGTAGGTGCACATGCGGTAGGAGCAAACTACAATTCAATAGGTATCTGTTTTGAGGGAAATTTCTCAAAAGAAAAAATGGGACAAGCTCAATTAAAAGCAGGACAAGAATTAATTGCATATTTAAAAGAAAAGTATAATATATCTAAAGTAGTAGGGCATAGAGATATAGACAACTCAGAATGTCCAGGGAATAATTTCCCAATGGACGAAATAAGGAGTGGCAAAGTTGGTTCTCCAAATAATTCAAAAGAAGAAATAGTAAAATCTTTACAAAGAGCGCTAAATCAAGATTACAATTGTGGACTAGAAATAGATGGAATAATAGGACCATTAACAACAAAAGCAGTAAACAACAATATGGTAAGAAACTTTACTGTAGGAGAATTTGCAAAATGGGTTCAAGAAAGACTAATCGCAAAAGGATATAGTTTAAATGAATTTGGAGTAGACGGCAGATATGGAGACGAAAGCGAGAAAAAAGTAAAGGAGTTCCAATCAAATTGTGACATAGATGTTGATGGAATTGTAGGAATAAATACAGTTAATAGATTAATAGGGGGATAATATAGAAAAAGGCTAGACATTAAGTTGTCTAGTTATTTTTTTTGCCATTTTGCAGCAATATAATTAGTCTAATTCAAAATAAAAAAGGCTTAAAAACGATTGTGACGCGTCGATTTTTTGCTTATTTTTCGACATTTATAAATATTTTTAATGAAATTGAATATAATAATAAAAACAAAAAAATGTTTGTACGTATTGACAAAAACGTATACATAATGTATAATCTGAATATAACATTATTACAATTGTGTTATATTCAGATTACAATATTGTTAAATTTATTGACAGTTTTATTTTTTTATAATATGTATATAAAAGATGGGGGAATTTTTATGATGGAGATAAAAGATTTTGATCAAAAAACTTCAGAAGCAATAAAATTAGCTTCATACATTAAAAGAAAATATTTAGAATATGATAAGAATATAAACAAAAGAGAAATATCACCAATAAAATTACAAAAATCTTTATATTTTTTATTTGCATATTGGGGACAGTATATAAAGAAAAATAAAGAAAACAAAGATAGTGTGGAAGTGGATTATTCAAATTATTCTGAACTTCTTTTTAACGATAGAATAGAGGCGTGGACGTATGGACCGGTATTACCAAATGTGTTTATGGCTGAGAAATTAAATACTTTAGAAACAGAAAAAGATGATAATTATTTAGAAAATGATCTTATAAAAAAAGAGTTTGTTGATAATTTATTATATCAATTATTTGAAATAGATGATTTTAGTTTGGTTAGACTTTCTCATGAAGATGAATGTTGGAGAAGAAATTATATAGATACAGATGAAAAGCATAATAGAGAAATACCAAAAGAGGAAATTATAAATGAATACTTTGCAAAGTAGATTGAATAATATAGAATCGAGAAATAAACAAAATTTATTTGAGCATGAAATAAATAAAATAACTAGAAAAGGAACAAGAATTATTACTACATCTCCTTTTCGCTTTAAAAAGTTTATTTTTAATGGAAATTTACATTCTGTAAGAATGCCAGAAGAGAAATTCACAAATTTTATAAGAAGCTATAATGGTAACGTATATCAAATATTAAAGGAATTGTTTGACAAATTATATTATAATAATTACAATATACTCAATGACTTCGTTTTAGACGAAAGTAATTATAGTGACATATCAGCTCAAGCTAAAAGACTAAAAAAAATTATCATGTTTACAAATAATATAAAAGATATAGAAAGTTTACCTCGAATTAGTGAGTTAATTCCAGCTAAACACTTAAAAAATAAAGAAAAGAGATATAAAGGTATAAGATTATTTGTTCATGTAAGAGAAGATGGATATATAGATTTATATTTAATAGATTTGTACCATTTAGGAATAAATGCTTTTAATGTAACAACTCAAAATTACGATTTAGGTAGAAATTATAATAGTAATGAAAATTGTAAAAAATGTATTTCAAAAATAGCAGATGATTATATATTAAAAGACTAGCAATAGTCTTTTTATATTACTTAAAAGTCCCTTCAACATTTAGCAATAAATCAATAATCTGTGATATTTTGTACACTTCTTCACTATCCAATCCAAAAACTTCAATTCTGTGGTACATTTCTTCTTTCAATTTATTCACGTCATTATCATAATAAAATAAGTCTTTTATTGTAACATCTAAAGCATTTGCAATTTTATTAAGAATCTGCATTGTTGGATTAAATACATTATTGTTTTCCAGTTCTCTTAAATAAGTTCTCGAAATTCCCGTGACCTGACTTAATTTATATAAAGTTATATTTTTGCTTCTTCGCAAAAGCTTAATTACAAAAACATACATAAAATTACTCCTACAGTTATTATTAATCTATTTTAGTATGTTTATACAAAAAAGAAAATATGGAACTCCCAGCTCCATATCCAAAAGCTTGAAATCCTTGAAAAATAAGGACTTTTTGATTATATACTGTTTTAGAGAGAGTAGTATTTTGTCGAACGATTTTGTTTGACATTTTTCGACATGGCTTATATAATATTAATCAATAAAAGAAACGCGTTTCTCCTGAGAGGAGAATTTATATGGAATTAGAAGAAATAGTAAAAGAAAGAATCAAAGAAAATGAAAAATTATTTAGTAAAGAAGAATTAGAAACGATAGAAAATAATATTATATTAACTAAGAAAGTATATATGATTGGATTAGTAAATGGAAAACAAATATATGGAAAATAATTACAATAGCATTTATCTACTTTTTATCTACTCAGTTTAGAAACTTTATAAAACTATATAGTATATGTATTTGTAAAATGCCTTAAATTAATCTGATTTAAAAAGATTAGAAAAATATAGGGTTTACAATTTTTGAACAGTTGGTTCAGGTGTTGTTTCAGAAGTTATTGAATAATATAAACTATGAAATATAGAAAAGGCAAGGGTTACAAGAAATTGCAACACCTTGCTTTTTTGTACTATTTTAAAATTTCATCAACTTTTTTCAGACTCAATTACAAATAAAATTAATTTTATTAATAATATTTTCTTTAGTCTAAAGTAGAAAAATGTAGGGTCGATTTTAATCGCCTGTATAACAATTTTAAATCTAAGTTTAACCAATCCCTTAATCTTAGAAAAGTCTATTTTTCATTTGACTTTTTTGGTTTTTAATTATATACTATACGTGTTAAAATAATTGAAGGAGAGAATTTTTATATGAAAATCTTCAAAATGACTATATTAATGGTGCTAATAATATTATTTACTATGTTTTTTACAACAAACATATCAAAAGCAACAACAGTAGAGGTAACAACAGATAATTTGAATTTTAGAAGAGAAGCATCTACAGATTCAGAAGTTATAATGGCATTTCAAACAGGATATAAATGTGAACTAATTGCAGAAGAGGGAAATTGGTATAAAGTTAAATATTTAGGAATGATAGGATATATAAGTAAGGATTATGCAAAAAAAGAGCAAGAACCTGAAAAAACGGAAGCTAATGCAGAAACACCAACTACTACTAATACAGAAGAACCTCAAAAACCAGATGAACAACAAACAGAAACAATTAGTAATAAAGTATTAAAAGATACAAGTATAAAAATTTTACCACTTATTTATTCAGAAAATATAGGTTCACTAAAACAAGGAACACAAATAGAGGTTATTAATACAACAACTACTTGGGCATATATACAAACAAATCAAATAAGTGGTTGGATAAGAAAAGACATAATATCAACAGAAAAAAGTACAAAGAATAATCAAACAAATAATAATGCAGGAACTACAACTAAGAATGAAGAAAATAATAATGTAAAATACGAAGAAAAGACAGCATATGTAAATGATACAGCAGTTAACATGAGAAAAAGTGCTACAACAGATAGTGATATAATAAAGGTACTTGCATTAAACACAGAAATTACACTAATAGGAGAAGAAGGAGATTGGTATAAGGTTAAAAGTTCAGAAGATGTAGGGTATATTGCTAAAAGGCTTGTATCAGAACAAAAAAAGGAAACAACGTCTAGAAGTGCAGAGGTAAGAACTACAACAAATATACCAGAAACAGCAAATGATAATACAGAAACAACATCTTCAACTAAAGGCGAAGATGTTGTGGCATATGCAAAACAATATTTAAACTGCCCATATGTTTATGGAGCAGCTGGACCAAATTCTTTTGACTGCTCAGGATTTACAATGTATGTGTACAAGCATTTTGGAATTTCGTTGCCACATGGAGCAACATCACAATCACGTTATGGAACAGAGTTAAACATTAATAAAAGTGAGTTAAAAAGCAAATTGAAACCAGGAGATTTGGTATTTTTCTTGGATTATCCAACATATGATGGTATAGGACATGTTGGAATATATATAGGAGATGGAAATTTTATACATGCTTCTTCAGGAACAGGATATTGTGTTAAAATTTCTACTTTACTAGATGGTGGATATTATGACAGATACACAGCAGCTAGAAGAATATTTTAAATTAAATAGGGGGCATACACTTTAGGAGTGATAAATATTAAAAGATTATTTTGTGTTGCCTCGATAAGCTATATAATAGGAATAATAATGAGGCTATACTTTGGAAGTATAGCTTTTTTAAGTATACCAATAGCTATTATAATTTTATTAATAACAAAAAATAAAAAGATAATAGTGATTTTAATATGTTTAATAATATCCATTGGTTATGTTAGTATTTTAGAAAACAAGTATAGCAAAATAAGTGATATGCCAATAAAAGAAATGGTAACAATTATCTCAGACATACAAGAAAAAGAGTATAAAAAAGTTTGTACTGCTAAAATTGTAAGGAATAATAAAAAAATATTAATAAATATAAAAATGTCACAAGATATTCCAAGCATAAAATATGGAGATTCACTATACATAGAAGGAGAATTTAAACAGCCAGAAGAAGCAAGAAATTATAAAGGATATAATTATAAGCAATATTTAAAAACTAAAAAAATTATAGGAATGTAGAACTAGAAAAAGTTAAAATATTAAAATCAAGTAATGGTAGTTTTATACACAATATACAAAAATATATTAGAGATACAATAAATGGAACATTAACAGATGAAGAAGGCAATTTGTTGTTAGCAATATTATTGGGCGATAAGGACAAATTAAGTGAAGACATACAAGAGAGTTTTAAAACAAGCAATTTATCACATATGCTTGCTGTATCTGGGGCTCATGTATCATACATAATTCTTGGACTAACATATGTATTACAAAATTCTATTATTGGAAAGAAAAATGGAAAGATAGTTTGTATAATTTTTTTACTTGCTTTTATGGCAATAACAAACTTTACACCATCTGTTACAAGAGCTTGTATAATGGCTATTTTGACACTGTTTTCAAGCATAATATATAGAAAATCAGATGTATATACAAATATTTCTGTAGCAGCATTAATTACGCTAATATTTAATCCATATAGTTTGTTAGATTTGGGATTTCAATTATCATATGGAGGGACAATTGGGATAATTATTTTTATAAAAAGAATACAAGAGAAAAAATCAAATAGTAAAGTAATAAATTATATAAAACAAATGGCATTAGTTTCTATATATGCTAACATTATAATTATTCCAATTATGATGTATCATTTTAACACAGTATCTTTTACATTTATAATTTCAAACATAATGGCTTCTCCAATTTTAGGAATAATTGTAATAACTGGATTCTTATTTATAATAGCATCAATTACAGTAAAACCACTAACAAGGCTTATTGCGATATTTATAAAACCAATATTAAGTATATTAATTAAAATATCACAGATATGCTCCAAATTACCATTTTCTAATATTTTAGTTGTAACACCATACATGTTTAATGTTATATCCTATTATGCAATTATACTATATTGCATAAAAAGCAAAAAAAATAATAAATGCAAAATTATAATATGTTTGTTAATTGTTTTAATTCTAATTAATTTTATAATATATATATTTCCACAAAAATTAAGAATATTTTTTATAGATGTAGGACAAGGGGATAGTACATTAATAATAACTCCAGACAAAAAAACGGTGCTAATAGATGGAGGAGGCAGTGATAGCTTTGATGTGGGAGAAAAAGTACTTTTACCATATTTGCTAGATAGGAGGATTTTGAAAATTGATTATGTTTTAATATCACATTTTGATACTGACCATTGCGGAGGAATACTTACTATAATGGAAAAAGTGAAGGTTAAAAATATAATTATTTCCGAGCAAGCAGAACATAGTGAAAATTATGAAAGATTTAAAAAGTTGATGATACATAAAAAAATTAGGTTAATAGAAGTAAAGAAAGGGGATAAAATAAAAATTGGAAGATATTCAGAATTTAAAATATTATTCCCAACAAGTAGACTATTATCAGAAAATCCGTTAAACAATAATTCAATAGTAGCACAGTTTAATTACAATAATTTTAAAATGTTATTTACAGGAGATATTGAGAAGTTGGCAGAACAGCAAATATTAAAAGCAGAAAAAGCAGAAATAAGGGCAGATATATTAAAAGTAGCTCATCATGGTTCAAAAACATCGTCAATACCAGAATTTATAAAAGCGGTTAAACCGAAGATAGCATTAATAGGAGTTGGAAAAAATAACACTTTTGGTCATCCAAATCAACAAACAATTAAAAATTTAGAAAACATTAAGTGCAGGATTTATAGAACAGATTTACAGGGAGAAATAATTATAAAAATAGATCAAAAAGGAAGGATGAATGTTAAGAGTAAATTAAAAATAAAATAATACAAATTTAAAATTTACTTGCCAAAAGGAAAAAATTGGGCTATTATTATATAGATAAGTAACAAGAAAAATTTTCCAGATTAATAAAAGGGGGCATAAAATTAAAAATGGCAGACAAATTAATTATTGTTGAGTCACCAGCAAAAGCAACTACAATTAAAAAGTTTTTGGGTGGCAATGTAAAAGTATTAGCGTCTATGGGACATATTAGAGATTTGCCAAAATCTAAGTTAGCAATAGATATAGAAAATGATTTTACTCCAGAATATATAAATATAAGAGGAAAGGGAGCTTTAATAAAAACATTAAAAAAAGAAGCAAAAAATGCAAAATATGTGTATCTGGCAACTGACCCTGACCGTGAAGGAGAAGCAATAGCATGGCACTTAGCATATATATTGGAAATACCAGAAGATGAAGTGTGCAGAGTTACATTTAATGAAATAACAAAAGAGGCGATACAAAAATCTATAAAAAGTCCGAGAAAAATAGACAAAGACCTAACAGATGCACAGCAGGCGAGAAGGGTATTAGACAGAATAGTAGGATACAAAATAAGTCCAATACTATGGAAAAAGGTTAAAAGAGGGTTATCAGCAGGTAGAGTTCAGTCTGTAGCGGTTAAGTTAATAGTTGATAGAGAAGAAGAAATAGAAAAGTTTATACCAGAAGAATATTGGAATATAACAGCACAGTTATTAGAACCGAAAACAGAAAAAACATTTGAAGCAAATTTTTATGGTAAAGAAGGAAAAAAACTTGAATTACATTCTAAAGAAGATGTAGATAATATAATAAAGCAAATAGAAAAAGGGCAATATATAGTAACAGATGTAAAAAAAGGTGAGAAAAAAAGAACACCAGCTCCACCTTTTACAACAAGCACAATGCAACAAGAAGCTTCACGAAAATTAGGATTTACTCTTAAAAGAACAATGAGCATAGCACAAGGATTATACGAAGGAGTTAATGTTGGAGCAAAGGGAACAGTAGGATTAATAACATATATGAGAACAGACTCTACAAGAATATCTGAAGAGGCAAGAGCATATGCAAAAGAACATATAGTAAAAACTTATGGAGAAAATTACTACGAGAATAGATATTATAAAACAAAACAAAATTCTCAAGATGCACATGAGGCAATAAGACCAACATATATAGACTTAGAGCCAGAAACTATAAAACAGTATTTGACACCAGAACAATATAAATTATATAAATTAATATACAATAGATTTATAGCAAGTCAAATGTCAGCAGCAATTTATAATACTGTATCTGCTAATATAGATGTAAATACATATAATTTTAGAGCTTCAGGACAAAACTTGAAATTTAAGGGATTTATGACTCTATATGTTGAAGTTCTAGAAAATGAAAAAGAAGAGGTTGAACTATCTTTACCAGAATTAGAAATAGGTGCAACAGTTATAAAACAAAAATTGAATTCAAAACAAAGTTTTACAGCACCTCCACCAAGATATACAGAAGCAAGCCTTGTAAAAGCCTTGGAGGAAAAAGGCATAGGTAGACCAAGTACATATTCTCCAACAATTACAACAATATTAGAAAGAAGATATATAGAAAAAGAACAAAAACAGCTAATGCCAACAGAATTAGGCAAGGTTGTAAATAAATTATTGGTAGAAAACTTTCCAAATATAATAGATGTGGAATTTACAGCTAAAATAGAAGAAGAATTTGATGCTGTTGCAGAAGGAAAAGAAAATTGGAAACAAATATTAAGAGAATTTTATCCACCATTTAAAGAGCAATTGGATAAGGCAGAAAAAGAATTAGAACATGTTACAATAGCAGATGAAGTAACAGATATTCCATGCGAAAAATGTGGAAGAATGATGGTAATAAAATATGGTAGATATGGCAAATTTTTAGCTTGTCCGGGTTATCCAGAATGCAAAAATGCAAAACCAATAGTAGAAAACATTGATGTTCCATGTCCGGTATGTGGAGCAAAAGTACAAGTAAGAAAAACAAAAAGAAAGAAAAAGTATTATATTTGCGAACATAACCCAGAAACATGCAACTATATTTCTTGGAATAAACCAAAAATAGGAGAAAAGTGGGAACCAGAAAAAGAAAAAGAGGTTACAAAACCTAAAAGAAAAACAAGGAAGAAAAAATAGTAACCAATAAATAAACAAAATTAAAAAAAGAACTTGTTAAAAAGCCAGTTATGTGATATAAAATATATATAAATGGAAGTGAAGAAAGGTGGAATTTTCTCGTGGAAGATATTGAAAAAAAAGACAAAAGAACAATATTAGTAGTAGACGATGAAAAGCCAATTGTTGAAATTTTAGTATATAATTTACAAAAAGAAGGATATGATACATTAGAAGCATATGATGGAGAGACAGCAATACAGCTTGCACTGGAAAAAAAGCCGGATTTAATTTTATTAGATATAATGTTACCAAGAGTGGATGGATTAACAGTTTGCAAAAGAATAAGACATACACTAAATGTACCAATAATAATGTTATCAGCAAAGGATGAAGAAATAGACAAAATATTAGGATTAGAATTGGGAGCAGATGATTATATAACTAAACCATTTAGTATAAGGGAACTAATAGCAAGGGTAAAAGCTAATTTAAGAAAATCAGAAGTTTCATTAAATGTTTCTGAAGAAAAATATAAGGAAAACGAAAATTCTAAAATAGAAGTAGGAGACTTATCATTAGATTTGGAAAAATTTGAGGTAAAAGTAAGAGGAACAGTAATAGATTTAACTATACGAGAGTTTGAAGTCTTAAAATATTTGGCAAACCAGCCAGGACAAGTAGTAACAAGAGAAACTTTATTGGAAAAAGTTTGGGGATATGAATATTATGGAGATATAAGAACAGTTGATGTTACTGTAAGAAGAATAAGAGAAAAAATAGAAAAAGATACATCAAGTCCTAAAATATTAATTACAAAAAGAGGAGTAGGTTATTATATAGCTTCAAAATAGATAAAAACGCAGTAAAGAGCAACTCAATCTTTACTGCGTTTTATAATTTATCATATTAAAAATAAACCTATATAAAGACAGAAAGGAATGTAAACCAAAATGACAAAAAATATTCAATTTAGGATACTATTAATATTTTTAATAATAGGAATAGCATTTATAGTAGGGATATCTTGTTACAGCATATCGATTTTGGAGAATTTGAAAAATATGCAAAATCAAGTAGAACTGCAACAAAATTTGACAAATCAAATTGAAAATTTAAAATCTATTTCGGCTGTGAGCTTGGGCACATTTATTATTATTATATTAATAATGGGAATTTTTATTTCTAAATCTATAACAAAGCCAATAACAAAATTGATAAAAAGTGTAGAAAAAATAACAGCTGGCGAAGATGTAAAATTAGAAAGTGAAAATGGAACAGATACCCAAATTGGAGAACTAGTTAATGCATTTACATTAATGACAAATGAATTAAAACAAAATATAAATGAAATAGAAAGGCAAAAAAAACAAATAGAAACTATATTGTTGCATATGACAGATGGAGTAATTGCATTTAATATGGAAGGAAAAATAATACATATTAACACAGCAGCAATGAATTTATTAAAATTAGAGCAAAAAGACAATTCATTTGAAAAGATATTTAATAAACTTAAACTTAATATAAACTTAGAAAAAATAATATATCTGGAAAATTGGACTTCATCAGAACATAGATTAACAATAGAAGATAAATGTGTAAATCTATTTTTTGTGCCATTCCAAGACGAGAATAATAGGCAAGCAGGGTTAATTGTGGTTATACAGGATATTACAGAGCATGTTAAACTAGATAATATGAGAAAAGAATTTGTAGCAGATGTATCTCATGAATTAAAAACGCCAATTACATCTATTATGGGGTATGCGGATACTTTATTGGAGGGAGAATATGACAAAGATACACAACAAAAATTCTTAGGTGTAATAAGTTCAGAAGCAAGAAGAATGGCAAGACTTGTTACAGACTTGCTAACTCTTTCTAAATATGATAGCAAAAAAGTTAAATTAGAAGAAACTGAATTTGATTTAGGAGAGCTAACAAAAAAATGTCAAGAAAGATTAAAATTTGAAATAGAGAAAAAACATCAAAATGTAGAATGTTTTGTAACTGCAAATGTGCCACCAGTTAGTGCAGATAAATATGGAATAGAAAGAGTGGTTTTAAATATATTATCTAATGCAATAAAATATACTCCTGAAAATGGTAAAATTAAAATTTATGTTGGATTTGTGTATAATGATGCATATATAAAAATAATTGATAATGGTATTGGAATTTCGGAGCAAGATTTAACTAGAATATTTGACAGGTTTTATAGGGCAGATAAGGCGAGAACAAGAGAAATGGGAGGAACTGGGCTTGGATTGTCAATTGCAAAAGAAATATTGGATCAAAATAAAGGAAGTATAGATATTAGAAGTGAATTAGGAAAAGGAACAGAAGTTATAATAAGAATACCAGCGAAAAAGTAAAATAAAGGTATTGCAAATGATACAAATAAATAGTAAAATTAATACTGATAAAGTAAAGGAGAGAGCGCTGTAAATGAAGCTAGATAGTAAAACAAAAGATATTTTAGAATGGATAATTTGTATAATAATAGCATTTATACTTGCCTTAATAATTAGATATTATGTAGGAACACCTACAATAGTTAAGCAAACATCAATGTTTCCAACATTAGTTCAAAATCAAAGACTTATATTAAATAGATGGGTCAGAACAAAAAAGGTAATGCCAAATAGAGGAGATATAATAACATTTGAGGCTCCAAACATGCCAAGATATAAAACAATAGAAGAAGTTGATTTAACTAATCCTATAGCAGATTACAGTGGAAGACCAACTACGTTTTTTTCTAAATTTGTATACTATGTATTAGAATTAGGAAAGGACAGCTATATTAAAAGAGTTATAGCACTTCCAGGAGAACATGTTCAAATAAAAGATGGAAAAGTGTATATAAATGGGGAAGAACTTAAGGAAGATTACTTAGAGAAAAGTGTTGTAACAGAAGCAGAAAATGGAGCATATACAGACATAATTGTTCCAGATAATTGTGTATTTGCAATGGGAGACAATAGAAAACATTCTTCAGATAGCAGAAGGTTTGGCTGTATTCCATTGGAAAGAATAGAAAGTAAAGTATGGATTAGATTTTGGCCTTTTAATTTATTTGGTAAAATAAAATAAGCGAGGAAAATAGTTGAAATTTGAAGATTTAGTAGGAAATGATAAAGTAAAAAATATGCTTAAAAACTCAATAAATGAAAACAATATTTTACACAGTTATATGTTTGTGGGCACAGAAGGAATTGGAAAGGCAATGTTTGCAAAAACATTTGCTAATATGTTATTTTGTGTTTCTGATGAGGAAAAACCATGTGGGAATTGTAAGCCATGTATAGAATTTTTGGGAAATAACAATCCTGATTTTATGCAGATAGATGCAGAAGATGGTAAGAGTATTAAGATAGAACAAATAAGACAATTACAAGAAAAGGTAATAGAGAAGCCAATAAATTCAGGGAAAAAAGTATATATAATTAATAATAGTGAACTGATGACAATAGAAGCTCAAAATTGCTTATTAAAGACATTGGAAGAACCACCAGAATATGTAGTAATAATTCTGATAGTGTCAAATGAAAATAAATTGCTTACAACAATAAAATCGAGATGTACAAAAATATATTTTGAAAGCTTGTCTAATGAAAAAATAGAAAATTATATAGTACAAAGGCAAAAAGAAAAAGTGTTAAATAAAAACATGCTTGAACTTTGTAATGGAAGTATAGGCAAAGCAATTACTATTCAAGAAAAAATAGAAGAATATGAACAAGTCGAAAAAATAATATTAAATATTGATAAAAATGATATAATAGAAATATGGAATACTGCAGAAGTGTTATATAAAGCCAAAGAAGATATTTTTAATATGCTAGATTATATAAATATTATACTATATAATGAATTATGCAAAAAAAATGAAATTAAATATGCAAATTGCATAAATAGTGTAGAAGAAACAAAAAAAAGATTAGATAATAATGCAAATTATGATATGTCAATAGACATTTTATTACTTAAAATATGGGAGGAATTGAATGAAAAACATCATTGGAGTTAGATTTAAAAAACCAGGTAAAATATATTTTTTTGATCCAGGAGACTTACAAGTTGATTTGAAGGATTATGTTATTGTAGAGACTTCTCAAGGTGAGGAAATGGGAGAGGTAGCAATATGCAACAGAAAATTACCAGATGAAAAATTGGTTGCACCATTGAAACCAATTATTAGAATTGCTACAGAAGAAGATAAGAAACACAATGAAGAAAATAAGAAAAAAGAAAAAGAAGCATTTGAAATATGCCAACAAAAAATAAAAAAACATAAATTAGATATGAATTTGCTTGATGTTGAATATAAATTTGATAACAGTAAAATTTTATTCTTCTTTACAGCAGATGGAAGAATAGATTTTAGAGAACTTGTAAAAGACTTGGCAGCAGTATTTAAAACAAGAATAGAGTTAAGACAAATAGGAGTAAGAGATGAAGTAAAAAGAATTGGTGGCAATGGTGTTTGTGGTAGAGAATTATGTTGTTGCTCATTTTTAGGAAATTTTGAAACTGTTTCTATAAAAATGGCTAAAGAGCAAAATATTTCATTAAATCCATCTAAAATTTCTGGAAATTGTGGAAGACTTATGTGTTGCCTAAAATATGAACAAGATGTATATGAAGATAAATTAAGCAGAATACCTAAAGTAGGTTCAATAGTAAAAACAGAAGATGGTGAGGGAATAGTTGAATCTATAGAAACTCTTAAAGAGATTATAAGGGTAAAATTAAAAGATGGAGATGAAACTTTTTACAAAAAATTTAATGCTAAAGATGTTACACTTATAAAAAGTCCAGAAAATGAAGAAGAGGATCCTGAAGAGAAAGAACATTTAAAAGAACTACAAGAGCTAGAAAAGTTAGAAAAAATGGATACACAAAACAAGACAGATGATGATATATAATAAACAAAAGATGTATTTTTAGGGAGGTGAAAAATATGGCATATAAGATAACAGATAAATGTATAAGTTGTGGAGCATGTGCACAACAATGCCCCGTAGAGTGCATAGCACAAGGCGAGGGGAAATATGTAATAGATCCAGAACAATGCATAGAATGTGGAACATGTGCAGGTGTTTGCCCAGTTGAAGCACCAGAGTTAGCAGAATAAACACGAAGGATAGAGTAAGGTAATCTATGAAAAATGCAGGGGCGATTTTAATTGCTCGCACTTCGAAGAAAGGAAAAATAAAAATGAAAAAAGCAGTACAAATAATATCAATAATAGCTATATTAGCTGTAACATTAATTACATTAACAGGATGCATGAACATAAATTATGAGGTAAAATTAAACAATGATGGAAGTGCAGAAATATCATATTTAATGGGATATGATAAACAATTTTTAAAAGACATGGGAATTTCAACAGATACATTGAAAAATGATGAAACAATGGGAGAAGCAAAAGCAAGCATAGAATCAGAAGGATACACAACTGAGGCATACGAAGACGATAATACATATGGTTTTAGAGCTACTAAAAGCGTTGAAAATATTGAAGATTTTGATATAGAATTAGGGTTATTGACAGAAGGTGAGCAAGCAGATGAAAATAATAAAATAAAATATGAGAAAAATTTATTAAACACAAAATTTGCTCAAGATGCTAAATTGGATTTAACAAATATGCTAGAAGAGTCTACAGAAGAAACATCTGCTATGTTAAACACAATGATAAAGAAAATGAAAATGGTATATAAAATTACATTACCATTTAAAGCAGGCAATAACAATGCTACAACAGTATCAAAAGATGGAAAAACATTAGAGTGGGTATTAATGCCAGGGGAAATAAATGAAGTAAAATTTGAAGCTGCAAAAAGTCCAGTAATAATATATGCTATAATGGTAATAGTAATAGCAGGCATAGCAGTGGCAATTGTGCTAATAATAAATAAGAACAAAAATAAATCAGTAGTAGCTGAAACTGAAAATAAAGAAGAAATAAAACAAGATGAAACAAACCACATGTAAATAACACAATACTAGAAAAACAACACATACTAACAAATGTGTTGTTTTTTTTGTATAAATAAAAAACAAGTCTTGACAGATATTTTTTTTAATCATATACTTTACTTATATTTATATAAGGAGGTATGCTTTTAAATGAATAATTTAATTGAGATTAGATGGCATGGTAGAGGTGGCCAAGGTGCTAAAACAGCTTCTCTTTTGTTAGCAGATGCTGCTTTTAATACTGGCAAATATATTCAAGGTTTTCCTGAATATGGTCCTGAAAGAATGGGTGCTCCTATTACTGCATATAACAGAATAAGTAACTCTCCTATAACAATACATAGTAATATTTATGAACCTGATTATGTTGTTGTAGTTGATGATACATTACTTGAAAGTGTCGAGGTTACAGCTGGGTTAAAAGAAGATGGTGCAATAATTATTAATACAACTAAAAATTATGACTATCTAAAAAATGTTTTGAATGGATACAATGGAAAAGTTTATACAATTGATGCTAGAGAAATATCTATGGAGGCTCTTGGAAAATATTTTCCAAATACTCCTATGCTTGCTGCAGTTGTAAAAGTAACTGGAATTATGACAGATGAAGAATTTTTAAATGATATGCAAGGATCTTTTAAGCATAAATTTGCAAAAAAACCTGAAGTCATAGATGGCAATATGAAAGCTTTACAACTTGCATTAAATCAAGTAAATTTAATCTCATAAGAAAGGAGTAATTTTATATGTCAAATATAAATAAAAATACTACAGCTGAAAATATGACTATTGGTGGTAATATTTATCAAGCAGGGAATGCTACAAATTTTAAAACTGGCGATTGGAGGAGTATTAAGCCTATATACATTAGTGATAAATGCAAACAATGTGGCTTATGTTTTCCTGTTTGTCCAGAAGATGCAATTCCTGTTAATAAAGATGGAAATCGAGAAGATTTTAATTTTGATTACTGTAAAGGATGTGGCGTATGTGCTAAGGTCTGTCCTTTTAATGCTATAGAAATGAAAAATGAAGGAGAGTAAAGAAAGGAGATTTAATTATGAGTATAAGAGAACGTTTAAGTGGAAATGAAGCTGCTGCTACTGCAATGAAACAAATTAATCCTGATGTTGTAGCTGCCTTTCCTATTACACCTTCTACAGAAATTCCGCAATATTTTTCAACATTTGTTAGTAATGGTGCTGTTGATACGGAATTTGTTGCTGTTGAAAGTGAACATAGTGCTATGAGTGCATGTATTGGTGCAGAAGCCGCTGGTGCAAGAGCAATGACTGCAACTTCTGCTAATGGATTATCTTTAATGTGGGAGATGATATATATTGCCTCAAGTTTAAGACTTCCAATTGTAATGTCTTTAGTAAATCGTGCGGTATCTGGCCCATTAAATATACACAATGATCATTCTGATGCTATGGGAGTTCGAGACAGCGGTTGGATAATGTTATTTTCTGAAAATAATCAGGAAGCATATGATAACTTAATTATGGCGCACAGAATTGCAGAAAATAAAGATGTACTTTTACCTTTAATGGTTTGCCAAGATGGTTTTATAACATCACATTCTATTGAAAATATTGAATTAATAGAAGATGAAAAAGTAAAAGAGTTTGTCGGAAAATATAAGCCAGAACATTATTTACTAAATGCAAAAGAGCCAATGGCTATAGGACCTTTAGACTTGCAAGCATATTTGTTTGAGCATAAGTATCAACAAGCTGAAGCAATGAAAAAAGCAAAAGATGTAATTTTAAATGTAAGTAAGGATTTTGAAGAACTAACTGGAAGAAAATATTCTTTCTTTGAGGAATACAGATTAGATGATGCAGAATTTGCAATTGTATGTATGAATTCAACTGCGGGTACTGTAAAAGCTGTTGTAGATGAATTAAGAGCTAAAGGTATAAAAGCTGGTCTTCTTAAAATTAGAGTATTTAGACCTTTCCCAGCTGATGAAGTTGCAAATGCATTAGGCCATTTGAAAGCAGTAGCTATATTAGATAAAGCGGATTCTTTAAATGCTATTGGTGGAGCATTATTTGAAGATGTTACATCAAGTATGTATGTTAATGGTAAAAATGTCCCAGCTATAAACTATATTTATGGTATTGGTGGTAGAGATACTACTACAAAAGATATTCACACTGTATACACAGATTTACAGGAAGTTGCAAATTCTGGTAAAGTAGAAAACCCATATAGATATTTAAGTGTTAGGAGGGATAAATAATGGCATATAATTTAAAAGAAGTTATGGCAAATAAGCCATCAAGACTTACTGCTGGTCATAGAATGTGTGCTGGTTGTGGTGCTCCTCCAATTGCCAGAATGGTATTAAGAGCATTAAAACCAGAGGATAAAGCAGTTATTTCTAATGCTACTGGATGTATGGAAGTATCAACATTTTTATATCCTTATACTGCTTGGACAGATTCATATATTCATACAGCTTTTGAGTGTGCTGCGGCAACAGCATCTGGTGCGGAAGCAGCCTACAAATCATTAAAGAAACAAGGTAAGCTCCCAGAAAATCAAGAAGTAAAATTTATTACATTTGGTGGCGATGGAGGAACTTATGATATTGGATTGCAAAGCCTATCTGGAGCAATGGAAAGAGGACATGATATGGTTTATGTGTGCTATGATAATGGGGCATACATGAATACTGGAATTCAGCGTTCTTCTGCAACACCAAGATTTGCAGATACTACTACATCACCTGCCGGAAGTGTTATTCCAGGAAAAATGCAATCTAGAAAAGATTTAACAGAAATAATGGTTTCACATCATATTCCATATGTTGGTCAAACCATTGCAGTCAATAATTTTAAAGATTTATATGAAAAATCTGAAAAAGCTATATATACTAAAGGACCTGCTTTTTTAAATGTATTATCTCCTTGCCCTAGAGGTTGGGGATATCCTACAGACATGCTAATGCAAATAAATAAGCTTGCTGTTGAAACTTGCTATTGGCCTTTATATGAGGTTGTAGACGGAAAATATAAAATAACATATAAACCTGCTAAAAAACTACCAATAGAAGAATTTTTAAAACCACAAAAAAGATTTAAACATATGTTTAAACCTGGAAATGAATGGATGTTAGAAGAATTTCAAAATGAAGTAGATAAAAGATGGCAAGCATTATTAGACTTAGAAAAATTAAGTATCTGATATGAACTATATCCCCAAAGGTGTAGTTTCACAATTATATTAGGCAACTACATTTTTGTAATTGCCTATTTTATATACTTATTATACACCCCAAATAATAAAATTGTCATGAATATGATTAATTTCTCTGATATTTTTCTTATATACATTGACCTTTGGACAAAATCCGTATATAATATAAACATTGAAAAGCACTTTTATAATAAATAAAAATGAGAAATTAAAATTCTCTGAAGTTTAAAGGAGGACAAATAAAGATGGGAGAAGTTATAGTTGTAACATCCGGAAAAGGTGGTGTTGGAAAGACAACAACAACAGCAAATCTTGGGTCTGCTTTAGCATTAAGAGGGAAAAAGGTAGTTTTAATAGATACAGATATTGGACTAAGAAATCTTGATGTTGTAATGGGACTGGAAAATAGAATAGTGTATGACATAGTAGATGTTGTTGAAGAAAAATGCAAATTGAAACAGGCATTAATTAAGGACAAGCGTTTTAAGGATTTGTTTTTACTTCCAGCAGCGCAAACAAGAGATAAAAGTGCAGTAAATGAAGAACAAATGAAAGAATTAACAGAAAAACTAAAAGAAGAGTTTGATTACATAATTATAGATTGTCCAGCAGGAATAGAACAAGGCTTTAAAAATGCCATAGCAGGAGCAAATAGAGCAATAGTAGTAACAACCGCAGAAATTTCCGCAATAAGAGATGCAGATAGAATTGTAGGACTTTTGGAAGCGTCAGAAATAAAAAATCCAGAATTAGTAGTAAATAGATTAAGACCAGCAATGGTAAGAAAAGGCGAAATGATGGATGTAGAAGATATTGTAGACTTGCTATCAATAGACCTAATTGGAGTTGTACCTGATGATGAATATATAATTACGCAAACTAATAAAGGTGAACCAGTAGTATCTAACCATAAGGCTCCATCTGGAAAAGCATATATAGAAATAGCTAGAAGAATATTAGGAGAAAACATAGAGGTGACTATACCTGGAAGAAAGGAAAGTTTTTTTGCTAAATTAAAGCATCGTTTTTCTAAAAAATAATTACTGATGGGGGTATAAGATGTTTGAAAATATAATAAATTTCTTTAAAAACATAGGAAAGAATGGAAAAGAAAATTCTAAAGAAACGGCAAAAGAAAGACTACACTTAGTATTGGCACAGGATAGAGCAAATATATCAGCAGACTTTCTAGAAATGATGAAACAAGAAATAATAGAGGTTATAAAAAAATATATAGAGATAGATGAAAAGGCAATAGATGTTAGACTTACAAATAAATCTGGTGATGATGGCACAGTAGGTGCGCCTTCACTATATGCTAATATTCCAATAGTGACTATAAAAAATGAAGCAAGAAAAATTCAAAACAAGGAAGAGGAAGAAAGCACAGAAAAAGAAGAGGAAGAAGACTTAAAACAGATTGAGAAAATATCTGAAGAAGAAAAACCAGAAACAGAGGAAAAATCCACAAAAAAGGAATCAGAAAAGGAAGTAACAAAAGAAAATGAGGAGGAGAAGGAACTAGGAACAATAGGGAAATCACCAAACGAAAAAAATGAAAAAGAGAATAAAGAAGATATAGTTTCAAACGAAAATGATAATGATAATGAGGTAAGCAATGAGGAAACGAATTCTTAAAAATATGGAATGGGGAATACTAATATGTACTGTTATATTAATTATAATAGGCTTGGTAGCCCTATTTTCAGCTACTCAAAACTCAAATTATGATGAACTAAAAAAACAAATAGTTTGGATAATGGTAAGTATACCAATATTAATAGCAATTATAGCAATAGATTATGAGTTACTAATAAAAATAGCCCCAATATTATATGGGATTATTATATTGTTGCTAGCAGGAGTTTTATTTACAACTCCAATAAATGGTGCAACAAGTTGGTATAATATAGGTGCAGTATCATTTCAACCAGCAGAATTAGCCAAGATTGTAATAATATTATCCTTAACATATACAATAGTGAAAATACAGGCAAGAGGGAAAAAAGAAATAAATGTAATATATAAATTAGCAATAATATTAGGTGTAGCAATGGTTCCGGTATTACTAATAATTAAACAACCAGACTATGGAACGGCAATAGCATTTATTATGGCACTAATTTTTATGTTATTTGTGGCTGGAATAGATAAAAAATATATAATTATTGCAATAGCGGTGGTTATTGTAGCAGTTCCATTACTCTACTTTTTTATATTGCCAGAGCATGCAAAAACAAGAATAGATGTATATTTAAATCCAAATTTGGATCCAAGGGGGGCAGGGTACAATATTATACAATCAAAACTTGCAATAGGTGCAGGTCAATTATTTGGAATGGGTCTATTAAAGGGAAATCAAACTCAATTAGGCTTTTTGTATCCTAAGACTACAGACTTTATTTTTTCTGTTATTGGAGAAGAATTGGGATTTATAGTTGCAGCAGGAATAATAGTTTTATATGTTGTGCTAATTACAAAGGCTATATATGTTGCTAAAACTGCAAAAGACCTAGAAGGATCATATATTGCAGCAGGAATTGCAGGAATATTCTTTTTTCATATGCTGGAGAATATAGGAATGACAATGGGTTTGTTGCCAATAACGGGAATACCACTTCCATTTGTAAGTTATGGGGGAAGCTCACTATTGAGCAATATAATAATGATAGGAATATTATTAAATATTAGTGGAAGAAGACAAAAAGTATTATTTATAGAATAAGTTGTAATTATAAGATAGTGTAAAGTAATCTATGAAAAATGTAGGGGCGATTTTAATCGCCCGCACTTCGAAGAAATTACTAAAAAATTGTAAATGAGGGGAAAATGTATTTAAAAAAAATAAAGATAGGAAATGTAGAATTAGAAAACAATATATTTTTAGCGCCAATGGCAGGAATAACAGACCTGCCATTTAGAACAGTTTGCAAACAATTTGGCCCAGGACTTACATATACAGAAATGGTTAGTAGCAAAGCTTTATATTATAATGATGAAAAGACAAAAAAATTGTTAAAAGTAAACGAGCAAGATAGGCCTATTGCAGTTCAAATATTTGGAAGTGACATTCAATCAATGGAGTTTGCAGCGAATTATGTAAGTGATACAGCAGATATTATAGATATTAATATGGGATGTCCAGCTCCTAAGGTAGTGAAAAATGGGGATGGAAGCAGATTGTTGCAAAATTTAGAATTACTAGAGCAAATAGTAAAAGTGGTTGTAAAAAATGCAAAAGTACCGGTAACCGTAAAAATACGAAAAGGTTGGAATTCAGAAAATATTGTTGCTGTAGAAGTAGCAAAAATAATAGAAACGGCGGGAGCTTCGGCTATAACTATACATGGTAGAACAAGAGCAGAATTTTATTCTGGAGTTGCAGACTGGGATATAATTAAAAAAGTAAAGGATGCAGTAAAAATACCTGTTATAGGAAATGGAGATATAAAAACGAAGGAAGATGCCCTAAGAATGTTCGAACAAACTGGTGTAGATGGCATTATGATAGGTAGGGCAACAATTGGAAAGCCATGGATATTTAAAGAAATAATAGATTTTTTACAGGGAAAAGAGGTTGAGCCTATTTCTAAGAGTGAGCAACTATGTATAATATTAAATCACATTAATTTAGAAGTACAGGAAAAGGGCGAAGAAATTGCAATAAAAGAAATGAGAAAACATATAAGTTGTTATATAAAAAATATGAAGAATGCAACAGAAATAAGAGAAAAAATAAATAAAATAGAAAAGCAAAACGAATTAGAAAAATGTTTAATAGAATACTTTAAAAATAATTGAATAAAAATATATAGAGAATAGAATATTTCTATTCTCTTTTTTAGACTGTAAAAATATGGAAGGAGAGAGTTAGATTAATTATGGAAAAAAAGAAATTAATAATTATATTGGGCATTTTGGCTGTTTTGGTTACATCAGTAATTATATATTTTTTTATAAAAAATAATTATAAAAATTTAAAAAGTGGAAATAATATGAGTAACAAAAATTTAAAGGAAATTGAAGAATATATTTTAAGTATTAGATCATACAATGCCAAAATTGAAGTTGAGATACAAAGCAATAAGAACAAAAATAAATATGTACTAGAACAAAAATATGCAGAACCTAATGTACAAAAACAAATAGTATTAGAGCCAAGTAATATAGAAGGCTTAGAAACAATATTTGACGGAAACAATTTGAAAATAAATAATACTAAGTTGAATCTAAGTACTGTATATGAAAATTACTCTGATGTAACAAGTAATTTTCTGTGGCTAAATACATTTACAGAAGAATACAAAAAGATGATAGAAACAGGAAAACAAAATATTATAGAACAAAATGGAATCATAATAATGGAAATAAAAGATGCAGATGAATTAAATAAAAAGTTATATATAGATAGAAAAACAGGCAAACCTATAAAAATGCAAATAAAGAACGTTAGCAAAAATACAACCGTTTACATATTATATAATGAGATAGAAATAAATAGTTTAAAAAGGGATGATGTGTTGGCATTTAGATTAAAAAATGTATATGTAAATATGTAAAAAGGCTAGTAGTTACTATTATTTTTATCTCAACTAATACTAAAATATATTAAAAAACAAACCTTAAATATGCAAATACTGGGAGTGAAGATAATGGTAATAAAAAGAGGAGATATGTTTTATGCTGATTTAAGCCCTGTTGTTGGGTCAGAACAAGGAGGAATAAGACCAGTTCTGATTATACAAAATGATGTTGGAAATAAGCATAGTCCAACAGTAATAGCAGCGGCAATAACATCACAAACCACTAAAAATAAGTTGCCTACTCATATAGAGATAAGTCCAGAAGAAAGTGGCTTAAAAGCTGATTCTATTGTTTTAACAGAACAAATAAGAACAATAGATAAAAGCAGGTTGAAGGAAAAAATAGGTCATATAAATGACGAAAGAATAATAAATGAATTAAACAGTGCTTTAGGTGTAAGTTTTGGATTAGAATTTTAAAAAATAAAATATTATAGACATAATCAAAATAATATTGTAAAATTGTTACAGAGGAAAGTGATTAAATGAAATCTATATATTTTAATGAAGAAAAAGAAGTAAAAATAGAAGAAATAAAGGAAGCAGCAAATGGAATAAAAGAAGGAAAGTTGGTATTATTTCCAACAGAAACTGTATATGGGATAGGCGCTAATGCTTTAGACACTAATGCTGTAAAAAAAATATTTGTGGCAAAAGGAAGGGCAAGTGACAACCCACTTATAGTACATATATCAAATATCAACATGTTAGAGCAAATTGTGGAGAACATAGGCGAAATAGAGAAAAGACTGATAAATAAATTTTGGCCAGGACCACTTACTATAATTTTTAATAGAAAAAGTGAAAATATTATACCAAACAGTGTAACAGCAGGATTAAACACAGTAGGAGTAAGAATGCCAAGTAATGAGATAGCAAGAGAATTAATTGAACTATCAGGGGTACCTATAGCAGCTCCAAGCGCTAATGTATCTGGAAGACCTAGTGGCACAAATGTGCAAGACATTATAGAAGAGTTAGATGGTAAGGTACACTATATAATAGATGGTGGTAAAACAATAATAGGTTTAGAATCAACTGTTATAAGAGTAATAGATAAAAAAATAGAAATTTTAAGACCAGGTAAAATAACATTAGAAGAATTGGAAAGTGTTGCAAACGAAGTGGAAGTTAATAAAAATGTTTTTGAAAAAGTTACAGACAAACCGGTGGCTTCACCAGGAATGAAGTATAAACATTATGCTCCAAAAACTAAATGTGTTTTAGTATATAGCAATGACAAAGTTAAAATGATAAATAAAATAAACGAAATATCAAATGACTACAAAAATGTGGTTGTATTAGGAACGCAGGGAAATATGCCTAAATATATTTCAAAGAATAAATTGAGCATGGGAGCTACATTAGAAGATGTTGCACAAAATATATTTTCACTATTAAGAAAAGCAGACAAATGCAATGCGGATTTAGTTATTATAGAAGGTGTAACTAAGCAAGGATTAGGATTGGCAATAACAAATAGGCTTATAAGGGCATGTGAATATAATTACATAGAAATTTAATGTATAAATTTAACAAAATTTTCTCATACTATAAAAAAAGATATAAGGTGATAGTATGAAAAAAGTTTGGATTATTGTAATAATTTCTATTGTATTATTAACAATAGGTGGGATAACAGGAATATATATATATAATATAAACAATACATTAAACCAGAATTCGATTAAAGCAAAAGAATTAGCTGATGAACTTAAAAGAAAAATGATAGAAGAAGAAAATCGAACAGTAAGTACTTCTTCAAACACGGTAAAAACATCTCCAAATTCAATTGTACAAAAAAATACAGTTTATAAAATTTGCAATCATACTGTACAAAAAACTGAAATAATACCAGAAGAATTAATAAATAAAGAAGAAAAAGATATAGAACAATATTATAAAGATTGGCAGATAAAAAAGTTCACTTCTTCTGAGATTGTTTTGTATATGGAGAAAGATGAATATTGTGATAGACATTATGTATTGAAAGAAAACAATGGGGTTATAGCAATTTATAAGGTAAATCAAGAAAATGAAGCAGTATTTAAAGAAAATACACAAATACAAGTTCAGTATTTACCAGAAGTGGATTTGATAAATCTAAAAAAGGGAATATATGCAATAGGAGAGGAAAAATTAAATTCAATATTAGAGGATTTTGAATAAAAGTAGAGCCAGTGTGTAAAAACACTGGCTATATTCTCACTTTTCTATTTTTAAATTTTCTTTCTTTAAATAACCTTGTTGATAGAATGCTCTAAAATACATTATTAACGAAAAAATTGTGGCAATAAGTGCTAAATAATATATATATTGATCAAAGTTTGGTAAAAGAGGTAAACTATATTCTGGGTGCCCAAATAAAGAACCATTCCAAACACGTACAATAAATGAGCAAACTATTGCAATGTAAAATAATACGGTAGTAAGCTTGCCATACCATCTACTAGAAACAACTAATTTTTTACCATATAGAAATGATGCACCAGAAACCATTAGAAGTTCTTTTACGAAAACAACAACCAAAATCCATAAAGGTATAACATTTTTTAATGTAAGTATTATCAATATAGAAACTTGAGTTGCTTTATCAGCTAAAGGGTCTATTAATTTTCCAAAATTTGTTATTAAATTAAATTTTCTGGCAATAAAACCGTCTAATATATCTGTTAAGGCAGAAATAGTAAGAAATATAAATGCCAAAAGGTAATTTTCTGCATCGATAAAATATACAATAAAAGGGATTAAGGCAAATCTGGATAGTGTTAAAATATTTGGCACATGTTTAAACATTTTTTTCCTCCATTTATAGTTCTATTTATAATTCTACTTTAAAAGTTAAATTTTCATTATTACAATCTATTAATACTTTTTGTCCGTTTTTTAATTCACCCTTTAAAATCATGTCAGACAGTTCATCTTCTAAATATCTTTGTATTGCTCTTCTTAAAGGTCTTGCACCATATTTTACGTCAGTACCAACTTTTAATAAAAAGTTAGTTGCAGATTCTGTAAGTACCATTGTAATATCTTTATTAGACAATGCTTTTTGAGTATCTTTTAACATTAAATTTATAATTTGTAACAATTGTTCATTAGTTAGTTGATTAAATATAACAATTTCATCTACTCTGTTTAAAAATTCGGGTCTAAAAGTTTCTCTTAAAGTATCTAATATTTTAGAATTATTAATTTGAGTACCACCAAACCCTATAGAATTTGTATTTAGGTTAGAACCAGCATTAGAAGTCATTATAATAATAGTATTTTCAAAGCTTATGGTATTTCCTTGAGCATCTGTTAATCTGCCATCATCCAAAACTTGAAGTAATATATTAAACACATCAGGGTGTGCTTTTTCTATTTCATCAAACAATATAATTGAATAAGGGTTTCTTTTAACTTTTTCAGTTAGTTGGCCTGCATCATCATAACCTACATATCCAGGAGGCGAGCCTATTAACTTAGATGTAGAATGACTTTCCATATATTCAGACATATCTACTCTAATAATGGAATCCTCATTTCCAAACATCTCGTATGCTAAGGACTTAGCAAGCTCAGTTTTACCAACACCAGTAGGACCTACAAATATAAAAGAAGGTGGCCTTTTTGTACTTTTTAATCCAGCTCTATTTCTTCTTATTGCTCTAGAAACAGCTTCTACAGCATTATCTTGGCCAATTATTCTTTGATGTAAGTTTCCCTCTAAATTTAAAAGTTTTTGTGTTTCCTCTTCAGTTATTTTCTTAACAGGAATTTTAGTCCAACTCTCGATTACTTCAGCAATATCTTGAACAGTTAAATTAACAAGTTTCATTTTTTTATTTAATTTATCAATCTGTTCTATTAAAGCACATTCTTTTGCTTTTAATTCAGCAGCTTTTTTATAATCTTCTGTTGAATCAGCAGAAGCAGCTTCTTCTTTATCTTCTTGAACATCTTTTAATTGATTTTTTAGAATTTCTAATTGATATAGTTCTTTATTATTTAAATTGATTCTAGAACATGCTTCATCCAATATATCAATAGCTTTATCTGGCAAAAATCTGTCATGGATGTATTTTTCGGACATTATAACAGCTTGTTTAATAACATCAGTAGAAATCTTTACCTTGTGAAATTCCTCGTAATATTTTTTTATACCTTCAAGAATATCTATTGAATCTGTAATTGAAGGTTCTTCTACAATAACTGGTTGGAATCTTCTTTCTAAAGCACTATCTTTTTCAATATATTTTCTGTATTCTTTTAATGTAGTGGTTCCAACTAATTGAATTTCTCCATTTGAAAGAGAAGGCTTCAAAATATCTGCAGCATTCATGGAATGTTCAGCATCACCAGCACCTATAATATTATGGATTTCATCTATAACTAATATAATGTTTCCTAAGTTTTTACATTCATCTATAATAGATTTCATTCTTGCTTCAAATTGTCCTCTAAATTGTGTTCCAGCAATTACAGATGTCATGTCTAATAAATAAACTTCTTTATTCAATAATTTCGCAGGTACATTTCCATTAGCAATTTTTATGGCTAATCCTTGAGCTATTGCTGTTTTACCAACACCAGGTTCTCCTATTAAGCAAGGGTTATTTTTGGAACGTCTATTTAAAATTTGAATAATTCTTTGAATTTCTTTATCTCTACCAACAACCATGTCTAATTGATTATTTTTTGCTTTATTAGTTAAATTAGTTCCAAATGTATCTAAAGCTTTTTTCTTTTTATCTTTAACTTTTTTATCAACTTTAACTTTTTTTCTGTCAGAAGATGATTCTTGTGCACCTTCGGCATTTTCGCCAAACATATTAGAAAAGATAGAACCTAATGGAATAGCACTAAACTGTGGAGTAGGATTATCTTCAAAGTTAGTAGAATCATCTGATGTAAAACTAGAAGGGTCAATACTAGATAAATCTATATTATTTGCCATATCTTTTACAATAGTTTCTAGTTGCTTAGTCATGTCATTTAAGTCATTTTCAGACAAATTAGCTTGTTTCATTAAACTATCTATAGGATTTATTCCTTTAGCCTTTGCACATTCATAGCATAAACCTTGTAATTCTTGTTTACCGGTTTCATCTTGCTTGTTTATAAAAATTACCGCTGTATTTTTATTACATATTGAGCATAACATATATTAAATAATCTCCAATCTTATAAATTAATTCAATATATATAATAACGCAAAAAGGCAAACTAGTCAATTAAAAAATTTGTATTTTCTGCAAAAAAATGGTATAATAGATGAAGATTTGCTAAAATGTAAATGGAGGTATTACAAAAAAATGGAAAACGCAAAAAAAATATATATAATCATATCTATAATATGTGTATTATCAATTGTTTTAGGGGCATATGCACAATTTTTTGGCAAGAGGGATAGCAAAACTTCTGATATACCAACTAATAATACAACAGATGAAAATGTAATAGAAAATCCGGTTCAACCAGAAAAAGAAAAAACTATGGAAGAGTTAAAAAATGAATTTGTTAAAACTATTAACAATAGTTTTAATGTAGAAGAAAAGGATATTTCAAAAATAGAAAGAATTAATACAGAAAAAAGCATAGTATATATAGCTTATAGTATACAACAGGAAAATAAATTTTATGATATAGATTTAAACATACCAATGATTAATATAAAAGGAAATATACCAAAAGAATTTAATAAGGTAACTCAAGAGGTGTTTGTAAAAAAAGCAAATGAAGTGAGAAAAAATAAAAATAATGCTGAAAAAATCATATACAGCATAGATTATGTAGGATATTTAAATGATAATATTTTATCTATTATTATTAAATCATCATTAAAGCAGGGCAATAATCCACAAAGAATAATAATTCAAACATATAACTACAATATAGAGACAAAAGAAAAAGTTTCTTTAAATAATATAATTGAACAAAAAAATATAAATGTACAAGAATTACAGAACAAAATAAATGATGTCTTAAAAAGTGTAAAAAAAGAAGAGACAATATTAATAAATTCTGGGTACCCTGTATATGAAAGAAATTTAGAAAGTGAAATATATAAAATAGAAAATATAACTAATTTCTTTTTGAATGAAGAAGGAAAATTATACATAGTATTTGCATACGGAAATCAAAATTTTACTTCAGAATTTGATATAGTAAAATATGAATAAATTATAGCAAAGGAAGATTTTTTTGAAAAATATACTAATAACGGAAAAGCCATCAGTAGCTATGGAATTTGCAAAAGTTTTAAAGGAAAATGGAATAAGAAAAAATGGATATATAGAATCTGCCAATTGGATAATAACGTGGTGTGTGGGTCATTTAGTAACAATGTCTTATCCGGAAAAATATGATGAGAAATTAAAATTTTGGAGATTAGACACATTACCATTTATGCCAAAAGAATATAAATATGAAGTGATACCAAATGTTGAAAAACAGTATAATATAATAAAAGAACTGTTAACAAGAGAAGACATTGAATGTATATATGTTGCAACTGACTCTGGAAGAGAGGGAGAATATATATATAGACTTGTAGAAATGCAAATAGGACTTAAAAATAAACAAAGAAGAAGAATATGGATAGATTCTCAAACAGAAGAAGAAATAAGAAGAGGAATAGAGCAAGCTAAGCCATTAGATGAATATAATAGTTTATCAGATTCGGCATATTTACGTGCAAAAGAAGATTATTTAATAGGAATTAATTTTTCTAGACTGTTATCTATAATATATGGTAAAAGGTTGGCAAAAGACTTGGGAGAAGAGAAAATATCTATATCGGTTGGAAGGGTTATGACTTGTGTTTTAGGCATGGTAGTTTCTAGAGAGCGTGAAATTAGAAATTTTGTTAAAATTCCATATTACAAGGTGATTGGAAAGTTTGGAGAGCAAGAAAATGCATTTAGTGCAGAATGGAAAGTGGGAGAAAAATCAATATTATGGAATTCGCCAAAACTCTATAATGAATCAGGTTTTAAAAGGGAAAATGATGCAAAGGAATTTATAAATTATTTTAAAGGTAAAAATGCAGTTGTAAAAGAAGTAAAAAAAAGCAAAACCAAAGAAAAAGCACCATTGTTGTTTAATTTAGCGGAAATTCAAAATGAATGCACAAAAAGATTTAAAATAAAACCAGATGAAACATTGGAAATAATACAAAATTTGTATGAAAAAAAGTTGGTAACATATCCAAGAACAGATGCTAGGGTTATATCTACGGCTGTCGCAAAAGTTATTTCAAAAAATTTGAATGGAATAGCAAAGGGATTTAAAAATGAGGAAATACAAAAATATATAAAGAAAATGGTGGAAGAAAAATACTCTACAGATTTAATAAAGACAAAATATGTAGATGATAGTAAAATTACGGATCACTATGCGATAATACCAACAGGTCAAGGCTATGAAAACTATGATAATTTAATAGAACTACATAAAAAAGTGTACATTTTAATAGTAAAAAGATTTTTAAGTATTTTTTATCCATCAGCAGAATTTAGTAAAATATCAGTGGAGATCGACATAGAAAATGAACAATTCTTTGCAAATGGTAAAGTATGTACTGCGTTAGGATATTTAGAAGTATTAAAGGACAACCAAAAAGAAAATTTACAAGAAAATTTAGACATACTTAATAAATTAAAAAAAGGACAAGACATAGAAATTACAAACTTTGAAATAAAGACATCTGAGACAACTCCTCCTTCAAGATATAATTCTGGTTCTATTATATTGGCAATGGAAAATGCGGGTAAACTAATAGAAGATGAAGAGTTAAGAGAACAAATAAAAGGAGCTGGAATAGGCACAAGTGCTACTAGAGCAGAAATTATAAAAAAATTAGAAAGAATTAACTACATATCTATAAATACAAAGACACAAATTATAACACCGACCGAGAAGCGGAGAAAAAATATATGATGTAGTATATAACTCTATGCCAGATATGTTAAACCCAAAATTAACGGCAAGTTGGGAAAAAGGATTAGAAATGGTAGCAAATAGTGAGATTAAATCTGAAGAGTTTATGAAAAAACTAGAGTTATATGTTAGTTCAAAAATAAATAAATTGGTAGTTAAAATGTAAAAATTGAAATTTAATGTGTAAAAGAAAGGAACGTGATGAAAAATGAGAATAGGACTGGCTTTATCTGGTGGAGGAATAAAAGGAACGGCACATATAGGGGCAATAAAAGCATTTGAAGAGAATCAAATAGAAATAAGTGCTGTAACAGGAACAAGTATAGGCAGTATAATTACAGTGTTAGTAGCAATGGGATATACAGCAGACCAAATGCTAGATTTATTCAATTATTTTGCCAAGGACATATTTAGAGCGGAGCCTAGATATTTAATGTCAAATATAAAGAATTCAAAAAGACTCTTTGGCTATGGTGCACTGTCAGGAGAAACAATAGAGAATGTAATAGATGAGTGTGCAAAATACAAGGGATTGTATAATATAACAGATATAAAAATGCCTATAGCTATTTCAAGTGTTGATATAATTAATTGCAAAAAACATGTATTTACAAATAGAATAGTTAAAAATGATGAAAAATATATAAATAATATTTCTATTGGAAAAGCAGTAAGAGCAAGTTGCAGTTTTCCAGGATTATTTGCACCATGTGAATTTGAAAATTATAAATTTGTAGATGGTGGAATATTAGACAATGTACCAGTAGAAGAATTAGAAAAACTAAAGGTAGATAAAAAAATTGCAATTAAATTTCCACCAGACCTTACAGATAATCCAAAAAGCGCATATGATGTAGCATTTAAGGCAATAGACGTTATGTTTAATGAAAAAGATGAAAGAGCAGTTAAAGAATGTGATTATGTAATAAATGTAAAAATTCCATCTGGAAATGTTTTTAATGTAAAAAAAATAAAAGACTGTTACAATAAAGGATATATTGAAACAGTATCTAATATTAAAAATATAAAAGAAATTTTATAAATCATTATTTTCACTAGTAGTATCTGAAGTACTACTAGTGTTGTTTTTTTCATTTTTATTAAAAGTTTGTTGAACTTTAACTTTTATATCATTAAATACTTCTGGATAAGAGATTATCCCAAAATAAGTAATAGCACCAATAATAACTAAAATAAAAACAATTATAATAGTCATAAATAATGTTTTTCCAGAATTAGATTTAAATTTCATAAAATCAACCTCCGCACAGTTATTAACTATAATTACTATACCACAAAATGGCAAAAAAAACAAGACTGTTATTGTAATACTAGAAGTGGTATATATAATAAAGGGAGGAGTTGCAAATGAGATATAGAATATTTATCAGGAACAATTAAAGAAGAACTGTACTCACATAATCAAAAACTCACAATTTATGAAAACAAGACATAAAATATAGCAAAATAAAATAGAAAGGGTGAATAAAATGTCTAGTTACATAATAGAAGGAGGCAGAAGATTAGAGGGTGAAGTAGAAGTATCAGGTTCAAAAAATGCATCATTACCAATATTAGCAGCAACAATATTAAATAAAGGAAATACAAAGTTATACAATGTACCTAATATACATGATACAAAAATAACACAAGAAATTTTAAAATATTTGGGTTGTAAAATTAAGAAGAATAATGGTAAAATAGAGATAAACTCTAAGAAGATAACCAAAAGAGAAATTCCAGAACAACTAATGAGGCAAATGAGGTCAACAGTAATATTGGCCGGAGCTATATTAGGAAGATTTAAAGAAGTAACATTCTCATATCCAGGGGATTGCGATATTTGGTGGATACATCGGACAAGTTTAAGATAAATGAGTGGATACAAGAAATAAAATAAAAATATTAATAAGCTTTAAAAGTAAAATTTTAAGGCTTATTTTTTTGACTTTAGAACTATACCAAAGTTTATTTTAAAAGCCACAAAGTCGAATATGATGCGAAAGGAGATGTAGAAAATATGGCAACACAAAGATTAAAAGGACTATGGATACCAGCAGATATTTTATTAGATGAAAAATTAACAAGAGATGAAGCAAAAGGAAGATATGTTCACAATGAAAGAAAAACAAGAGGGCATACAAATAAGAATATTAATCCAGAAAGAACACATTTAAATTATTACTTTAAGAAAAATGAGTTAAGTTATATAAAAGAATTTGATAAATTGAGAAAAGAGAAAGATTTAAAAGGACATATAAAAAGCAATAGTATTATAATGTGTGAAATGCTATTCACATCAGATAAAGAGTTCTTTGATAATATTGGAGATAAAGAAACAAAAAGATATTTTGAAGAAAGTTATAAATTCGTATGTAATTACAAAAATCTAGGAGAAGGAAATATATTATCAGCAGTAGTACATTTAGATGAAGGTGTTCCTCATATGCATTTAATTTTTACTCCAGTAGTACATACAAAAGATAAGGAAGGAAACGATATAGATAAAGTGTGTAGCAGAGATTTTGGGAAAGGTAGAGATAGTTACAGAATTTTGCAAAATAATTTTTATGATTACATTACTTCAAAAGGATTTGAATTAGATAGAGGAATAGAGGTAGAAGAAACAGGAGCAAAACACGAGAAAATAGAAGATTTAAAGAAATTAACTAATTTTGAAAATACTAAGAAAATACTAGATAGTATTAAACTTGAATTGCCAGAAATACCTGATATTAATGATATCAAAATAATAAAACTTAATAGAGAAAAGGTTGAAAATGAAATTATAAAATCAAAGGATAAATTGATTAATAACTTGTATCATGATAATAAGAATCTATACCAAGAATTATCAAAACAAGTTAATTTAGTAGATAAAGCAACAAAATATGAAAAAGAAAGAAAAAGAATAATGTGTGACAATGAAGAATTGCATAATGAAGTAGATAAAATTAAATCAGAATATAAACAAAAAGAATTTGATATGGAATGGGAATATAAAAGCCGAATTAGAGGATTAGAAAAAGAAAATAAGCATTTGCACAAAGTAGTAGATAGATTTAAAGAAACTATAGATAAATTTATAAAATGGATTTGTAAAAAGTTTGATATGGGAGCAGAAAAAAATTTAATCAGAGATTTTGAAAGAGAAAATAATATTTTGTTAGATGCTGAAAAACAAATAAAACATGAAGAAAGAGAAAAAGACTTAGAAATGGAAATGTAGCAAATAGGTGGTAATGACATTATTTTAACTATTGAAAATTTTTTACTTTTATGATATATATATTTCGAGATATATTATAAAAAAATAGATTTGGACAATAAAAATTCAAAGAAAGGAAAAGTTGATATAGATATTATGAAAATATTAACAGAGGAAGAAAAGAAAAATTTTTTAGAGTGGTCTGAAGGAAATAAATATTTATATGAATTACTTTGTGCGTGTTGGGAAAATGAAATACCAACTCATGCATCATGTGGAGGTCATGAAGAAGGTGTTGGAGAACCATATCTAAGTATAATTATCAACGATAATTCTATTCCATTTATAGAAAGTATATTAGGTCAAATCCAGGATATGCAAAATATTGAAGTATCTGCTAATGTAAGACATTCGAGGAATGGACAACTATATGATGATGAGGCGTTAAGACGTATACAGTTTTCCTCTAAAAAATATAATTGTTGCGAATTGTTTTATAAAATGAAAAAGGGAATTGAATATAAAGCTAAAAAAGAAAAGCTTACTTCAAAAGCAGAAAGATTTTTAGAACGAGTAAAAAAATTAAAAGAAACTAGCAGAGAAGAATTACAAGAAGATGTAAACAATAATATAGGTGTTGGTAGTACTTTTTCTACGAAAACACAAGAATTTATTGACTATGAAAACAGCAAAAAAATGGTAAGAAACAGCAAAATAATAAAATTCTTAAGAAAAGTGTTACCATTTAATAAAGCAAATAAGACAAAATATGAACAATTACAACAAAAATATGGATTTTTACAGAAAGAATATTCAGGAGAGCGAACTACACAAATGGAGCAATATAGAATTGAAAATTCAAATAGTGAAATAGAAAGAAATGCTATTTTACAAAATGGTGGTACCGTTAAAGCAAATGAAGAGATTAAAAAGAGCAAAGAACAAGAAGATGGTGGAAGGTAAAGGATAGTAAATATGAAATTATCGGAGTATTGCGATAAAAAAGAAGCTTTATGGAATGAAAAAGAAGAAGAAAAAGTAGAAAAATTAATTAAATATATAAACGATAATATAAATGATGATTTATTTAAAATTGCAAATACAAACGATAGTATAGAAGTATTTAATAAATTAAAAGTATGGCTTTTTAAATTCTATAATAAACAATT
>ERZ779643.138-NODE-138-length-68215-cov-6.760329_pt1 | contig 68215 bp, 69 predicted proteins | sample MGYA00511564_ERZ779643 | MGnify/ENA primary metagenome ERZ779643 (study PRJEB29588, sample SAMEA2147114) | human gut metagenome | biome: human gut; feature: human-associated habitat; material: faeces | place: Denmark | collected 2008/2010 ...
CATATCATATATATTATTTACTGCCCCTACAGAGCCTGTTGGTTTTCTTTCACCGCTGAAGTTCGCATTTATACTATTTTGCGCATTTTAAATTTTTGTTTAACAACTTAATACTTATATATATAATTAAAATGGTAAAGTAATATTTATATTTTATTTTTTTGTAAGAATATTATAATTTGATAATTACTTTATAATATATTAAACAATTAGATTATTTATTTTCTTTAATGTGATTACTATCATTGACAAAAAAAATATTTAAGTATAAAATATATAATATAAATATTAAGTTTAGATTTATTATATGTATTTTTTAGTAAATACTAATTGTTATATGGTATTACTTATATCTTTTTATTAGTAAACTAAAGAGAAAAATAAGTAACATTTGTTACAAGGAGGCTTTAGATGAAAAAACGGTTTATCCTTAATGTCAACTGTTGCAACAGTAACTATTATGCTTATACTAATGACTACCATTATTATAGCTGCAAATAATATATCAAGTAATGCAAAGAGAATTAGTTTTGCAAGTGAGATAAAAAGTATACAACAAGCTGTAAATAGTTATGTTACTAAAAATGAAGGCGAGTATCCAACTGTAAACAGTATAGTTGTTGATATATCAAAATTGGATCCGACTTACCAGACACAGTTTACTGCAAATCAAGAAAGCGTAGTAGATGGAAAAATTATATTAAATGAAATTGATTATCAAAAAATTGGAATAACTGATTTAAAATACGGAAATGGAAAAAGAGGAACAAATGATATATATGCAGTTTCTACTCAAACTGGTAAGGTATATTATGTAATGGGAGTAACAATATCAAATTATTCATATTATACACTTACATCTGATTTATCAAAACTATTAAAATTAAATGATAACCAAATTGATGATACTGATCCAGTAATTATATTTACACCAAATAAAATAGAATGGACAAATCAGGAGATAAAGGTTTCAATTAAAATACCAAAAATATTTTCACTTTTAGAAATAAAAGTAAATGGAACAGAGATTAGTATAACTGATCCTATCGAAGAAGGTAGTTATAACGTATATAATGTAAGTAATCCAGGTAACTTTTCAATAGATGTAACATATAGAAAAAGTGAGGATTCTACAGAAAACTCATATGCAAAATATAGCGTAACAAATTTTGATAATGTTGCACCTACATTTACATTAAGTGATGCAAAACAAATGGATGGTGGTAATTTATCTTCATATGTTAATATAACTAGTAAAGTTGAAAATGGAAGTGGTTTAAAGAAAATTAAATATGAATATAACGGAATATATGATTCAGCTGCTTCTGATGTTGATAAAAATTCTGTAAAGCCACATTTTGAAAATAACGGAATTAATCTTGATACAAAAGCTACGGTTATTCCAATAACAAAAGGTACAAGAAAACTTACTGTATATATGGAAGATAATGCTGGTAACTGGTCAATGCAAACAATGGTACTTACTCAAAATACAGAAAATGATTCAGGAATTATTTCACAAAATCAATCTTATGTTGGATATTATGCAGACGTAAATGGGGATAAACAACCAGATGGAGTAATTTATGTAGATTTAGCCTTTTCTAAAAGTGGACAATGGGTTGACAACAAAGGAGCATATTCATATACCGCAAAAACAAATACAAAAGATTATTATATAAGTAAGAAAAATTATGAAGGACTATTTGGAACAAAAGACGTATTAACAGCAATAGACGGAGATGGAGAAGACAGGTTTTATGTAATGGCATTAGAAGATTTTAATACAGGAACACGAGCACTTTATTGCTGGTATGATGGTGCATATGAAAATATGACTGATTATGAAACAGCAACTTCTATAGATTTTGGAACAGGAGAAGCTAATACAAAAGCAATGATAGCAAACTGGATTAAGGGTGAAAACGGAGGCTATGGTGCACAAGATGATAATGGAACATATTTAGATATGTGGGGAGCAATACAAGATAAAGTAGAAGAAGGCTGGTTTGTACCATCACGTGGAGAATGGGCTGCGTTTGGAGATAATTTAGGGATAAAAAAAGATAATTATGCAAACTATGGTCTTTCTAAATGGTGCTGGTCGTCGTCGCAGCGCTCTAAAATCGACGCGTGGATCGCGAACTTTGATATTGGGTACATGAGCAGCCGCCTTGTGGATAGCGCCTTTTATGTGCGCTTGAGTGCGACTTTCTAGTTTTAAAAATATTTAAAAGTTAATGTATTAAAGTTAAATTTGAGATGGTAGAGTTTATCTACCATCTTTTTCTAGTTAAAAATATATTTTTCTTGTTTGACATACAATGGAAATAGTAGTATAATAAAAGCGTATATTTTAGCAAAAAGGTGGAAGTATTAATGGAAATTGTTAAAACAATACTAATGACAATATATAATATTATAAACATAACTATAATTGTATATGTAGCTTATTACATTATAACTGGTATATTTGCATTTATAAATAATAAAAAGAAGAGAATAAGAAATTATAGAGCAAAACATAAATTAGCAGTTGTTATAGCTGCAAGAAATGAAGAAAAAGTAATAAATAATTTAATTGATAGTTTAAAAAAACAAAATTATCCAAAAAATTTATATGAAATATTTGTGATTCCAAATAATTGTAATGATGATACTGAAAAGATAGCAAAAAAATGTGGTGCACATATAATAGATTGTCAAGGTAATATTAAGTCTAAAGGTGAGGCTTTAAGATATGGATTTAAGTTCATATATCAAAATTTTCCGGAATTTGATGCTTATTGTGTATTTGATGCTGATAATATTGTTCATCCTAATTTTTTAAGAAGAATGAATGATACATTATGTTCTGGTTATAAAGTAGCACAAGGGTATAGAGATAGTAAAAATCCATCTGATACATGGATTTCAAGTTGTTATTCTTTGTTTTACTTAATACAGAATTTTTTCTTTAATCAAGCAAGGCATAATATGGGACTATCTGCATCTATAAATGGTACAGGTTTTATGTTCTCAAAAGAATTATTTAAAGATAATGGATTTGAAACATTAACATTAACTGAAGATATAGAATTTGCAGCTCAATGTGCTTTGTGTAATGAAAAAATTGCTTTTGTAAAAGATGCAATAACTTATGATGAACAGCCTCTTGGGTTTTCACAGTCTTGGAAACAAAGAAAACGTTGGTCTATTGGAACAATTCAATGTTTTAGAATATATTCTCCAAAGCTTGTAAAAACAGCTATAAAAGAAAAAATACCTCAAGCTATTGATATGGCTTTATTCTTTGCTGCTCCATTTATTCAAATACTAACTTTAGTTTTATTTGTAGTTTTCATACTAACCAGTCTACTTGATATACAGGTAGTGTCAGGTATTACAAAATTATTATTTAGTTATAATGTTCTATCTATAATAGTAACATATGTAATAACTGTACTTCTATCTACTTTTGTTGTATTAGTTGAAAATAAAAAAATTAAGAAAACTTTTAAAGGAATATTAACTTTTTCTATATTTATGTTTACATGGATTCCTATACATTTAATTTGTTTAGTAACAAAAGAAACAAAATGGGAACCAACTGAACATTCTAGAATTATAGATATAGATAGCATTATAGATAGTAATGCAAAATAAACATAAAGACCAAGAAAAAATCTTGGCCTTTATTGTTATCTTTTTAATTATATGTTCGTTATAATTAATGTACAGTGAAATCTATGTGTAGGAGGGGAAGATGAGTATTGAATATTTAGTCGAAAAATATAATAAACTTGTATATAAAATATGTTATGATATGCTCGGTTCCTCTCTTGATGCACAAGATACCACTCAAGAGGTATACCTAAGTTTATATATTAACTTTGAAAGATATGGAAATTTATCTGAAAACGATATCAAGAATATTATATGTAAAATAGCACTGAATAAATGTAAAGATATATTAAAAAGTAAAGCAAGAAAGTTACAAAATTTAACAAGTGATGATCAAATTGCTTTAGAAAACTATGAGTCAGATAATGATATCGAAGAAGAAATTTATTTAAAAGATAGGACTAATTATCTTTCAAAAATAATAAACGAATTAAAAGAACCATATAATGACGTTTTAAGAAAATATTATTTGGAGGAACTTAGTTTGGAAGAGATAGCAAAACTTAGGAATACTAGTAAAGCAACTATAAAGATGCAAATACATAGAGGAAAAAATTTATTAAAAGAAAAAATTGAAAAAGATGGAGGTGGTTATTTACTATGATTGATGAAAACAAAAAGAGAAAAATTGAACTAAATTTAGATTATAAAATAAAAAAGATAGACAATTTATTAAATGGTAATACAAATTTAGAACTCTATATAGAAAGCATTGAAAATAGTAATATTAGCGTACCATCTGATATGGAAGACAAAATATTTGAAAAATTAAATATTAAAAAGAAGGATAAAAAAGAGCAAGGCAAAGTTATAAAATTAGAAGAAAAAATAACTAATAAAAATGAAAATATACCTAAAGAAAGTAAAGCAAGCAAAAACAAATATTTTGATATATTAAAAATAGCTGCATGTACAGTATTTGCTTTAATACTTTGGGAATTTGTATTTTCAAAACAAGCAATGTATGCTTCAGATAAGGATTTTAAACCTGATAAAAGTACTGATAAAGTATATGAAAAAATAGAAGCTGTTACAGATAAAATAAGTGAAATAATGATGAAACCATTAGATTTTGAAAGGAGAGATAAATAATGAAAAAGAGTATGTTTTTAACATTTTGTTTTAGTTTTATACCAGGTGCAGGGCAAATGTATCAAGGTTATATGAAAAGAGGATTATCGCTAATGATTCTATTAGGATTGGCTTTTGCTTTAACAAGTATAATTTCAATGCCATTATTTGCAATTCCAATTCCAATAATATTTGCTTACTCATTTTTTGACACTTATAACATAAGAAATAAAATAGGTACAGATTTACAAGAAAAGGATGCTTTTATATGGGAAAGCACATCAATTGGAGATGCAATTAATAAACTAAATATGAAAAAGAAAAGTACTTGGATTGGTGTAATATTAATATTTATAGGAGTATATTTACTATTTAATTCAGTTATTAGACAACTTGCATATAACTATGACATCGAGTGGTTATATATATCAATAAGATCAATTATGGATTATTTACCACCAATTTTAATTGCTGGTGTTTGTATTGGTGTTGGTGCAAAATTTGTATCAAAGAAATAGGAGGCAAAATATGGAAAATAATGATAATATAAATGTACAAACTGAAAAAAAGAAAGTAAGAAAAATAGGTAGATTAACATTTGGAATAACTTTAATATTAGTAGGATTATCAGTTGTTATACAAACATTTTTACCTATAGAAATTTTTAGATATATATTAATGTTATGGCCACTTGTTTTTATATCAATTGGAATAGAAGTTATATATTTTTCAAAAAAAGAAGAGATTAAATATGATGGAGTTGGTATCTTTTTAGTATTTGTTGTGCTATTTTTTGGAACAATATTTGGTGCAATAAATTATGGCGTAAATAAAGTATTATATAATGATAATATGAAAAACTACATTGCAGAAGAATTAAATGATAGTGTAGTTAATTATACTTTTTCACCAAAAATAAAAATAAACAATTATTCAGATAAGAAAATTGATGTTGAAATTATAGAGCAAGAAGATATACAAAATACAAAGGTTATTGCAAAAGCAACATATATAGGAAGCGATAAATTAAATATGCTTTCATATATTAGAGAAGAATATAATTTACATAGTATAATAGACTATACTTTATTTGAAGATTACGAATATACTAAAAAAGAGAGTAAAGAAAATCAAGATATTATAGAGATATCAAATATTCCAAGTTTTATTGAAAATTTAAAAATAAAAGTAATAACTAATAATAAAGATAATGTTAAGTTAGAAGGAAATATAAATTTAATATAGTAATATATAAAAACAAGCCTAAATTCTGTTATAGGCTTGTTTTTATATTTCTACAATTAAAACTTTTCCATCTAAATACATTTTTTTTATTTCAACTTCACGTAATTCTTCAGGGGCATCTTCAATTATTCCTTCAAAAACTTTATTATCATCTTTTTGTATGTTAACTTGTAGAAGATGTAAATCTTTTATATACATATTATCACCATACATATTATATCAAATATATAAAATAATAACAATATAAGAAATTAATATTGACAAAATTATTTGAATATGGTAATATATGAATATATGAATACATATTCATATATGAAGGAGGGTATTTACTTGCATAGTTGTAAAGAACATGTAGAAAAAGAAGAAAAAATAATTCAAAATATACCAGATGATGATAATATTTTAAGTTTATCAGAGCTGTTTAAAATATTTGGAGATCCAACAAGAATTAGAATAATATACTGTATATACAAAAAGAAGATGTGTGTTTGTGAAATTGCCGAATCTATTAACATGTCACATTCTTCTGTATCACATCAGTTAAAAACTTTAAAACAAGCAAGACTTGTAAAAAGTCAAAAAGAGGGGAAAGAAGTATATTATTCATTAAATGATGAACATGTTGAAAAAATATTTAGTTTAGGGTTAGAACATATAAAGGAGATGTGAATGATGGAAAATTCTTGTAATCATTGTAATAAAGCAAATGAAAACTCTAATTCATTAGAAATTTTTTTAACAACATTAGGTGTAGTACTATTTGGTGCAGGAATATTTGTTAATAATTCAGTTTTAAGTATAATATCATATGTTTTAAGTTATTTATTAATAGGTTATGAAATATTTTTTAATGCTTTAAAAAAGGTATTTAAAAAAGATATGTTTGACGAAAATTTTTTAATGACTATAGCTACTTTAGGTGCTTTAATAACTAAGAATTATATAGAAGGAATAGCAGTACTTTTATTATATAAAATTGGAGAATTTTTACAAGACAAAGCTGTTGAAAATTCAAAAAGAAAAATAGAAAAAGCAATTGATATAAAAGCTGAATATGCAAATTTATGTGTAGGTGATGAAGTAAAAACTGTATCACCTAGTAATGTTAAAATAGGAGACACTTTATTAATTAAAACTGGTGAGAAAGTACCTTTAGATGGAACTATAATATTTGGTGATACAACACTTGATATGTCAGCACTTACTGGAGAATCATTGCCTAAAGAAGTAAGTGTAAATGATAATATATTATCAGGAAGTATAAACGTGGGAGGAGCTATAAAAATACGAGTTACTAAAGATTACGAAGGCTCAACTGTATATAGGATTATAGAATTAATACAAAATGCTTCAAATAGGAAATCAAATACTGAAAAGTATATATCTAAGTTTGCTAAAATTTATACACCAATTGTTATATTACTTGCAGTATTAATTGCTATAATATTTCCTTTATGTTTTAATATAACATTAAAAGATAGTATTTTTAGAGCACTTACTTTTTTAGTTGTTTCATGTCCATGTGCACTTGTGATATCAGTACCTTTAGCATTTTTTATGGGTATAGGCAGTAGTAGTAAAAGAGGTGTGTTGATAAAAGGAAGCAATTATTTAGATATTTTATCAAATGTTGATTCTATTTTATTTGATAAAACAGGAACTCTTACATATGGTAAATTTAATATTGAAAAAGTTAAAAATTACTCTTCTAAATACAGTGATGATGAAATCATTGAATATATTTGCTTATGTGAAAATTTCTCTAATCACTATATAGCAAAGTCAATAGTAAATAATTATGATAAAGAAATTGATAAATCTAAAGTTCTAGAACATAAAGAAATTTCTGGTAAAGGAATTGTTGCCAATATTCAAAATGATATTGTTATTGTAGGTAACGAAAAGATAATGAAGGATAATAATATAAAAATAAAAGAAAGTAAAGATGTTGGAACTATAATACATATTGCAATTAACAATGAATATATAGGTTATATTGTAATGAATGACAAAATAAAAGAAGAGTCATATAAACTTATGAAAAATTTGAAAAAATTAGGAATTAAGGAAACTATATTATTAACAGGAGACAAAGAAAAAGTAGCAGAAGATGTATCAAAAAAATTAAATATGGATAAAGTATATTCTGACTTACTACCAGAAGATAAATCAAAAATTGTTGAAGATATTAAAAAAGATAAAAAGATAGCATATGTAGGTGATGGAATAAATGATGGACCTGTAATTGCAATGGCAGATGTTGGAATAGCTATGGGTGATGGTAGTGATATAGCAATTGAAACAGCAGATATAGTTTTAATGGATAATAACCCTGAAAAATTAGTATCAGCAATTAAAGTTGCAAAGAAGACAAAATTTATTGTAAAGCAAAATATAACTGTGATATTAGCAGTAAAAATAATATTTTTAATATTAAGTGCTTTTGGCATATCAACTATGTGGGAAGCTGTTTTTGCTGATGTTGGAATATCATTACTTTCAATACTTAATTGTATTAGAATATATAAAATATAGAAAAAATGAGGGGGATTTTTTAAAATCCCCCTTCAATTGTAGTTTTAACTGATTAAAGAATTGCTCATATCCTTACAATCTAACAATATGTTTAGTAAATTGTTTGCGTGAAATTTATCTGCTATTGGAGTCCTTATATATGCAATCTCAGAATCTATTTTTATAACGGCAAAGAAATTTTTCTTCTTTTTAGAATTACTGGGGATTTTTTTTAGTTCACTTTGAGTTGTGATTATTGACAATATTTTGTTTTTCAGAGGTGAAATGTAACTCATTGGAATAGTTGCCTCTAATGTATATCTTTTCCGTATAAATCCCTCTGTTACAATTTTAAACACCATATCATCCATTTTCAAAGTTTCTTCAACCTTTGCCATAAACATCTCTCCTTTTATTAAAAATTTGATAAATATGAATCTTTAATAGATTATAACATAATATTTGCAAAATAACAAGAAAAAATGACGGTTAATTTACAACCGTCATATGTGGGTAGAATTTCTTTAATACATCATCATTAAATTTTTCGTCATAAAATCTTTCAATTTGATTAGATGATTCTTTTCCTTCTCTTCTGTGTTTTTGTCTAAGTACAGCTCCAGAAGTAAATAAAATATCAAAACTTACAATTAATATTAAAATCCAAGTTAGAACTTTACCTATTTTATTAGGTATTTTTTCAATTAGTTTTGACATGTATGGATATATGACTCTTACCCATAAGACTCCTAGGAATCCCCAGAAAAAGCAGTATATTAAACTAGTTCTTTCAAAAATACCTAAAGAATCTTTACCATAGGACCAAGATACAGTTCCAAATATTAATTCTTGGAAAAAACCACAAAACCATTCAAATACACCGCCAACCACAAAACTACCTATATATATAAATATATTTTTCCATCCTGTCATTCTTACAAAACATACGGAAATAAGCACAGCTCCAAGTCCATATACTGGATTTAACGGTTCTAATATTAAAGCAGTTCTACTTTCAAAATACCCATTAGTTATTATACACCATATAGTTTCAATTACTACACCTGCAAAACAGCCTATATAAAAAATCCAAAACAATTTATAAAAATTTAAGCCTGAGGCAAAAGATTTTTCTTGTTTTATATTTTTATTGATTTCATTTTCATTTGATTTAACATTTTCCATAAACAGCTCCTATATTTATATATTTTATTACAAATTATTACAAAATACAACAAAATGTGTTAATTTGTTAAATATTATATTAATTATATATGATTTTTCCTAAGTATAAAAAATGTGTATAATGTGAAAAATAATAATATTAATTTAACTATATGAGGTATAAAATGAATAAGAAAATTATAAAAATTAGTATTTTATTTATGATTATTATGACACTTACATTAGGAAATATAATTGCTTCACAAAGTGATTCTTTAATTATAACGACAATTGGATTAGATAAGTTAACAATTTCAAAAAATGTAAAAGATAATAATTTAAAATTTAATGTTAAATTAAATGGTAAAGATACAAGTGAAGATATAAATGTAAAGGTTGAGTATTATACAAATTCCAATTATATAATAGAAGAAAAAACAAATGAATTTATTGTAAAAGATTCTACTATTGTAGAATTAAGTAACACAAATGCTATTGATACATTTAATTTAAAAGAGGGAGATTACAAAGTTAATATAACTTTTACTGTAGGAAGTTATAGCAAGATTATAAAGATACCTCTTAAAGTTGTCCCAGAATTTGAAAGCATTTATCTTAAAGTTGATGATAGTTTTAAAAAGGATTATACTCATGGAAAAGAACAACCTGTTATAATACCAGTAAGAGCATATGGTGTTGATGCTAATAATAATGAATACTTAATAAATGATGAACTACTGGAAATAAAAGCAGATTTTTCTAAAACTATGAGTTTAAGCTTGTGGAATAATAATGGAGTATATTACTTAAGTTTAGATTGTAATAAATTAGATATGGAAGTTGGTGAGTATGAAATAATATTTACAGCTAAACAATATGAAAGTTTAGATAGAAATAAAGTAAAATATGAGACAACAGCAACTACAAATTTATCAATAATAAAGAGTGTAAGTAGTATAAGTTTTAAAAGTAATACCATGGAAATAGAAAAAGGAAAAACACAGAAATTAGAAATAAAAATTAGTCCTCAAGATGCACTAAAAGGCGAAATTGAATGGTTATCTGAAGATGAAAATATAGTAACTGTAGATAATGGAAACATAACGGGAATTAACATTGGAAGCGCTATAATATCTGCCAAACTGGAAGGATTGGTTGTAGAAATATTGGTATCTGTAAAACCTATATGTTTTATTGAAGAGATTAATATTAAGGATGTAATTGATTCTTTAGAGGATCAAAATCAAGGAGAAGTAAGATTTGAAACCAACAATAATATAGTAATGAATCAAGAAATATTAGAAGTATTAGGGAAGAATAGACAAAAAGATGTATCAGTAATATATAAAAATGAGGGGAAGGTAAAATATGTATGGACTTTTCATGGAACATATATAATGGATAAAAAAATTACCAATATACCACTTGAAATTAATACATCTACAGATGCACCAGAGCAAATTAAAGATGATATGATAAAAAAAGATGTACAGGATGTTATGTATTTAAACTTTAAAAATGAAGGAGAAATACCATGTTATGTTGATATAAGTGTATATGTAGGAGATAAATATAAACCAGGAGATAAAGTATTGTTATATCACTATAATGTAGAAAACAAAGAATTAGAACTAAAAAGTAAGAGATTAGTTGTAAATGAGGATGGAATGATAACTTTTGAGATAGACCACTGTTCTACATATGTAGTATCAAGTAGAGCATTATTTAAAAATAATACTATTATGTATATAGTTTTTAGTATTGCATTTATTGGAGTTATTTTTTGTGTTTTTTATTTTATAAAAAAGAAAAAAGCTAAACTTAATTATTATAAAAGTTAGTATATATAGTTATATTATAATTGAAATAATTACTGTGTTATTATATAATATACTTGGGTGATATTATGGAATATAAGTTAAAAGATAATAATAAATGTAACACTAATAATAATGAAGTTTCTAAAGTATATTTTACAGATTTTAGAGTAAAAAATGGAGTTAATTTACTTGATAAGTTAAGGCGATTAATGCTTAAAGCTAATATAAAAGATATTGATTTTAATAATAAGTTTACTGCAATAAAATTGCACTTTGGTGAACCTGGTAATCTTGCATATTTAAGACCTAATTATGCAAAAGTTGTTGCTGATTTAGTAAAGGAATTAGGAGGCAAACCTTTTTTAACAGATTGTAATACTTTATATGTTGGTAGAAGAAAAAATGCATTAGATCATATTGAAGCTGCTTATGAAGATGGATTTACACCTTTTTCAACAGGTTGTCATGTTATAATTGCTGATGGAATAAAAGGAACAGATGAAGAATTAGTAAAGATTGATATGGAATATGTTAAAGAGGCTAAGATTGGAAAAGCAATTGCTGATAGTGATATCATAATTTCATTAAACCATTTTAAAGGTCATGAATCTGCAGGTTTTGGTGGAGCAATGAAAAATATTGGAATGGGATGTGGTTCAAGAGCTGGAAAAATGGAAATGCATAGTAGCGGTAAGCCACAAAATGACATTAGTAAGTGTGTAGGCTGTAGATTATGTGCAAAACAATGTGCTCATGATGCAATTACTTTTGATGAAGCTGGAAAAGCACATATTGATCATAATAAATGTGTTGGTTGTGGAAGATGTATTGGAACATGTAATTTCGATGCTATTAGTACCGGAGAAAATCATTCAAATGATATATTAAATAGAAAGATTGCAGAATACACATATGCTGTTTTAAAAGGTAAGCCTAATTTTCATATAAATCTTATTGTTGATGTATCACCATATTGTGATTGTCATAGTGAAAATGATGTACCAATTGTACCCAATATTGGTATGCTTGCTTCTTTTGATCCAGTTGCGTTAGACTTAGCATGTATAGATTTAGTAAATGAGCAAAGTGCAGTTCATAATAGTAGACTTGAAGAAAATAATGAAAAATTAGATAAGAATAAATTGAAATATGTTGATAATTTAACTTTAAATCATCCAGATACAAATTGGAGAAGTTGTATTGAACATGCTGTAAAAATAGGTCTTGGAAATGATAAATATGAACTAATCAAGATATAAAAAACTCAGTAGATTATTTCTACTGAGACTTTTTTATTTAAGATATTTTTTTGTTATTTTTTTTATCAATACTTAAATTTTTTTTACGCTTTGTTTTCTTTTGATACTGATATTTATGAATTGCTATTTTAAGTTCTTCTAATGTATTATTAAATTTTGGCATTTCAACATTTGGAAATGCATTTATTAATCTATTTTGTAGCATATCCTTTTTATTAATAATATCTAACTTTAATTCTTCTAGCTGTTTTATAAGTGCACTATTTTGCATCTTATTATTAGCTTTTTCTTTAATTTGTTCGCCAATTGTTTGTAGATATAAAAGTTTTTCTTTTAAATTTACTAATGCAGAAACAGTAGCAGTTATATCTATAGCTAAAATGATTACAAATGAAGTTGCGATTAAAGTTATATATTGAGAAGGTATCATGTTTATTAAATCTATAACTTTTGGATGTATTAAATATATTAAGAAAAGTGATAATATAGCAAATTCTAACGAATTTAGTAAACATACTCTTCCGTTTATATTAAATGGAAGATGAGAATAATCCCACCACTTTGCATTAAAAAGTTTTTCCATAATATAACTTGTTACATATTCAAGTGTTGTTGTAAGTATTAGAGACAATATAAAAAGTAGTATGGGATTTGCTGAAAAAGGTTGTAATGAAAGTATTAAAATTATTGCACCAAACCCATATATAGGACAATAAGTTCCAAATAAGAAACCTCTGTCTACCCATTTACCTTGGCATATTCTACAATATATCATTTCTATACACCAACCAACGATACTATATAAAATAAAATATAAAAAGTATATTTTAAAATCCATAAGTAATCACATCCAATGTTAATATTATATATTAATTTGTGAGTAAAGTCAATAAAGCGATAAATTGTGACTTGTATAAATATCCTTAAAAATGTTGACAAATTAGTGAAAAAGATATATAATATGTAAAGTACATATAATATATTTTACAATTATTTTAAACTTATATGAAAGGAGGAAATCGTGAATTTTAGTACATATAGAAAAGAAGTAGATACAGTTCTATCAGAAATCTCTTCTAATGTCGAAAAGTTTATGAAATCTTTTTTGGATATGTTTGGAATAACTGTGATTCAATTTAAAATATTATCTGTGATTTCTGAAAAAGGAAACATATCAATAGGAGAGCTTAGTAATCGAACTATAATGGATGCTGGAAATATGTCATCTATGTGTAAAAAATTAGAGAAGAATGGTTATTTAGTAAGAACAAGAAACTTAAAAGATGAAAGGGTTGTTGAAGTTTCACTTACAGATAAAGCAAAAGATATGATTACAAAATTAGATAGTCTATTTGATGAAAGATTTAAAAACTTTTTTGAAAATGAAAACGATGAAGATTTAGAAGTGATTTTAAGAGCTTTAAAGAAACTTAGTGAGAGATTTACTCAAATGAATGAATCACTTAATAAAAAAATAAAGGAGGAATAAAAATGCAAGAATTTATAAAAAAGTATAGTAAAAATACATTGTTAATATCAGTTTTATTACTTATATTATCAATATTTTTAATGTTAAAGCCATTATCATCTATAAATGTAATTGTAAGATTATTTGCGGGAATTATAGTTATTGATGGTATTATTCATATAGTATCATATTTCAAGACACCACAAGAATTTAAAATTTTTAGTTTTGAATTTTTAGAAGGAATAGTAGAAATTATTGCTGGAGGATTTACTTTATTTTTTCCACAATGGATTAGTACTATATTTCCAATTATAATTGGTGTATGGATTATCTTAAGTAGTATTATAAAATTTCAACTGGCTTTAAATTTAAAAAATGTAGAAAGAAGTAACTGGTTAATGCTATTATTACTTTCTATTATTACAATGGTACTAGGAATTATAATAATATTTAATCCTATAATATCAACTATTACAATTACAGCAATCAGTGGTATTATTTTATTTACATCTGAACTTATAAACATAGTAGAATATATATTTATACTAGTAAAATTAAAATAATATTAGTATTTTAATATCAAAATAAAATGAGAAGATAGTAAAAATTAAAGCTATCTTCTTTTGATCTCTTTAATTTATATATTAAAGTAAATTAATATCACAAAACCAAATATAAAATATTTTCATATAATACCATAGGAAGGTGGTGAAATATGAAAATATTAGTATATAACCCATCAACAAATAGGATGGAAACATATTATAGAAATTTAAATGATCCAATGCCCTATTCACAAGATAAATACTTATCAGTAAAGGAATTTAGAGGCTCATCTAAGTCTGATACTTTATGGACAGATAGACGTGCAATAGAGGCTTTTAATAAATTAAGAAGTTTATATGGGAAACCAATTAGAGTAGGATATGCTTTTAAAAGAATTGGAGAAAAAGGACACTCAGGTATGTCACAGCATTATGCTGGTATGGCTTTTGATATAGCTCAAGGTATGCCAAAAGCGGAGAGAGATAAAATAAGAAATTTAGCAATAAAAAATAAAATGTTTACATATGTAGAACCTGCCAATCTTACACCTACCTGGGTTCACGTTGATAAGAGAGATACAAGGCCAGCATGTGCTAGTGGAGGTTATCCATTAGTAAGAGAAGGAAGTAAAGGCGTATATGTTGCTGTATTGCAAGACGCATTAAATACATTAGGATATAATGCCGGAAATATTGATGGAATTTTTGGTAGAAATACTAAAAATGCAGTGTTACGTTACCAAAGAGCAAATAAACTTGCAGCTGATGGAATAGTTGGTTGTAATACATGGCGTTCAATAACACAAAGGATTGCAAATAGCAGAAATTTATACTAAAATTTATTAATAATTTAAAATATCAATACCAAGCGTATTGGTATTTTTCTTTATATATTTGTCATAATAATAATGGTGATAAAATGAAAAATAGAGAGTTAAAATTTACTAGAATATATTATGAGCCTAGTATAAAAAATTATGAACTAGGTAAATTTTTAATTAAAAAATATGAAAAATTACCTAAAATAGAAATAAATTCTCATAATAATATAGAAGAGCTTAGAAAATATGAAAATAAAGATTTTGCTAAGCTAAAAAGATATCTTATACTAGGAATAAGAAAAACTCATAAATATACACCAAATTATAAAATATCTGATTACCTAGTACCATTTACTTCATCTGGATGTTATGCAATGTGTATGTATTGTTATTTAGTCTGTAACTATAACAAATGTTCATATTTAAGAGTATTTGTAAATAAAGAAGAAATATTAGATAGACTTATAAAATTTTCAAATAATTCAGATAAGGAGTTAGTATTTGAAATTGGTAGTAATAGTGATTTACTTTTAGAAAATTTAGTTACTAATAGTTTAAAAGAAAATATAGAATATTTTTTAGAAAAAACAAGTAAAGGCAAATTAACTTTTCCCACTAAATTTAGTTATATTGAGCCATTATTAGAAATATCAGATAAAAAAAGAGTATTACCAAGAATGAGCTTAAATCCTCAAAATATTATAGAAAAAGTAGAATTTGGAACAAGTAGTTTTGATGAAAGAATAAATGCTATAAATAAACTTGCTTCAGCAGGTTATAAAACATATATATTAATTGCACCAGTAATTTTAACAGATACATATAAAGAAGATTATACAAATCTTATAGAAGAATTAAAAGAAAGGCTATCTAAAGAGGCTAAAGTAGATATTACATTTGAAGTTATATTCATGACATATAGCTACGTTCATAGAAAAATAAATGAAGAAGCATTTCCAAAAGCTTTAAAATTATATAACCCAAATTTAATGACATCAAGAGGAATTGGAAAGTATCATTATAAAAGTAATATAAAAGAAGAAGCTAAAAAATTTATTGAGGATTTAATTACTAATAATTTTAAAAATTGTAAAATAAAATATATTGTATAGTATTGTGTTATATTTGTAAAAATTGTGATAGATAAAAGTATTTTCTTGATAATATATACTAAATGTTATATAATATAATTATTATAAAAGGAGGAAATAAAATGTCAGAGTTTGAAGAGAACGATTTTATACAAACTGATAGTAAAAGTTTTATTTCAAAAACATTTTTATGGATGTTCTTAGGACTTTTGGCAACAGGTATAATATCAGTATACACATATAATTCTGGTTTACTAGAAAATATGGTATATAGCAATATGTTTGGCGTTGTAGCAATTATTGAAATTGTAGTAGTTTTAATATTTAGTTTGTTATTTAGAAAATTGTCTGCTACTGCTGTATCAATATTATACTTTATTTATGCTATATTAAATGGATTTGGGCTATCTGTTATATTTGCTACATTCCAGTTAGAATCTGTATATTTATTATTTTTTGTATCAGCTTTAGTATTTGGAATATTTGCTTTTATAGGATATAAAACAAAAGTAGACTTAACAAAATTTGGAAATATCTTATTTGCATTGTTATTAGCTGGTGTTATTATAAGTATAATTAATTTATTTTTAGGAAATACAATATTGGATATTGCACTTTCATGGTTTATATTAATACTGTTTTTTGGAATAACAGCATATGATATGCAAAGAATTAAACGTTGGTCACAAGTACCAGAATTCCAAGCTGAAAAGCTACATATATATGCAGCTATGGAAATATATCTTGATTTTATAAACATATTTATAAGATTATTATCAATTTTTGGAAAGAGAAAATAATAAAAAATATAGTCTTTAAGGGTTATACCTTAAAGACTATAAATATTAAGGGGGTAACATGGAAGAGGAAAAATCATTATTTGAAAACAAAACATTATATACTAAAGAGTTATATTTAGAATTTAGTAAATTTCATTTAAGAAAGAGAAGCTTAATTACTGCAATACCACTTTATATATGTATGGCAATAATGACATTATCATCAATTTTGTTAATTGTTTTAAATTTAGATATAAGTGCAGGAATAGCATTTTTAATTCTTTCTTTAGCTGTAATTTTAATATATATTTTTTTACCAAATATTTCAGTTAGTAAGATATTAAAATTTGATAAAACTTTTGAAAATACAGAAAACAAGTATGAATTTTATGAAGATTATTTATTTGTAGAAAATAAATATGGTAGTACAAAAGTAGATTATAATGATTTATATAAGGTTTATGAAACAAAAAACAATATATACATATACATAAATTCAACACAAGCATTTTTAGTTAGCAAATCAGGATTTGATTCAAAACTAGATGAAGTAAAAGAATTCTTAAAAAATAAATTTAAAGAAAGATATATAGAAAAATAGAGGTTTAATCCTCTATTTTTTCTAAATCTTTTGAACTTGGTCCATATATTATTTTACCATCATATGTATATCTAGAACCATGACAAGAACAATCCCAAGTTTTATCTAATCTATTAAAATTAAGTAAACAACCAAGATGTGTACATTTAGGATTTACTTTATATATTTTTCCGTAAGTTATCTTTAAACACACCAACTAATTTTTCATTCTCTTTTATAATAATTCCATTTCCATTTTCTAAATTATTATAGTCTTGAATTTTAACTTTTTGTTTATTTGTGACTAATCCTTTAATACTTTCTTTTATTAATTCACTAAAAGCTTTTCTATTTTTTATTATATTGAATCTTGTAGAATTAAATAGATATGCATATTTATTCCTTTTTTCAATTATATTATCAAATAAAATATTTGCAGCAATGTTTGATGATGTCATTCCCCATTTATTAAAACCAGTAGCAATATAACAATTTTTATACAAACTAGAAAATTTACCAATATATGGTATTTTATCTAGTGAAATTGTATCTTCCGTATTCCATTTAAATAATATTTTATAATCGTTAAATAGGGATCTTGCAATATTTTCCAAATTATCATATTTATTTAAAATATTTACTTTTTCACCTGTTCTATGATTTTCTCCTCCTATTAATATAACATTTTCGTTATTATAGTTAGTAGATCTTAATGAAATCTTAGGGGTATCACAATTTATATACATTCCATCGATATTTGTATTGGCTGTAATAGCAATAACATATGATGTCTCTTGATATAGTTTAGTAAAATAAAAACCAGGAATATCTTTTATTGGATATTTAGTTGCTATTACTAGTTTTTTACAAGTAATATTGCTTCCATTTTTGGTCTCTATTATAAATCCATTTCCATTTTTAGATATATTTATAGCACAAGTATCTTCGTAGATATTATCTTTGAAAGTATTTATTAAAGCTAATATATATTTAGTAGGATTAAACTTAGCTTGATTAGGAAATTTAATTGCACATACTGATTTTAGTGGTAAGTCTACTCTATCTAATAACTGTGCATTAAAATCAAGTTTTTGTAGAGTATCATATTCATTTTTTATATTGTCTATTTTATTATTATCATTTGTAAATACATATGAGTCATTTCTTTCAAAATCACAGTCAATATTTTCATTAGTTATAATATTATATATATCTTCAATTGCATCTTGATTTGCATGTAAATAATCTTTGGCAAAATTTAGAGAGTATGCCTTTTCTAAATAATTATATATTAAGCCATGTTGACTTGTTATTTTTGCAGTCGTATGTCCACTTGATTTTGAAGATACTCTATCTTTTTCGATTAGAACAAAAGGAATATTTTCTTTTTTTAATTTGTATCCAAGTGTTATTCCAGTTATACCACCTCCAATTATACACACATCAGTGGATAAATTTTTATCTAATTTTTGTAATTTTGGAAAATTAATATTTTCTAGCCAGAGTGAATTCATAATTAACACCTTGTATAATATAATAAAGTTTAAAATTTAATATATTATACTTACCTTTCTCATTTATATTATTTAAAGAAATTTAAATTTAATACAAATTATTGATATAAATGTTAGATTATGTTAAAATACCAGATAAAGAAAATATTTAAGGAGGAATTTATGAAAGCTTTGGTTACAGGAGCATCTTCTGGAATTGGCTATGAAATTTCAAAGTATCTATCTAAACTAGGTTATGATATTATAGCTGTAGCAAGAAATGAAGAAAAACTTAAAGAATTAAAAAAAGAATGTAGTACTAATGTTGAAATTATATTATTAGATTTAAGTGTATATGAAAATCTTGTTAAATTATATATGCAAATTTCTGATCAAAATATTGATATATTAGTAAATAATGCTGGATTTGGAGCATTTGGTGAATTTAAGGATATTGATATAGATAAAGAAGTAAAAATGATAAATACAAATGTAGTTGCAGTAGATGTACTTACTAAATTATTTTTAAAAGATATGGTAAAAAAAGATAGTGGAAAGATTTTAAATGTGGCATCAATTGCTGGATTTATGCCTGGACCTTTAATGAGTTCATATTACGCTTCAAAAGCATATGTTGTTAGATTATCACAAGCAATATATAAAGAGTTAAAAATAAAAAAATCAAATGTAGGGATATCTATACTTTGCCCAGGTCCAGTAAATACTCATTTTAATGATGTGGCAGGAGTAAAATTTAATATAAAACCACTTAATAGTGAGTATGTAGCAAAATATGCAGTAGACAATATGTTAAAAAATAAAAATATAATAATACCAGGAATTTTAAATAAATTTATTAGATTTTTTTCTAAAATAGTACCTGATAAAATAATGATGTATTTTGCGTATAAAGCTCAAATGAAAAAAGTAGAATAAAGTATAAAAATCATTTATAATCAGAAAATATAATTAATGATTATGGGTGATTTTTTTATGGAAGGAACATTAAATTTAAGAAATGAAAAAATAAAACTAAATAAAAAGGATGCAAGAGAAAATAAAATATATATTTACTTTATAATATTTTTTCTTGGATGTATAGTTGGATTTACATATGAAACTATACTTGGTATATTTCATCTTGATGGATTGTATAGTAAACAAGGATTACTTATTGGGCCTTTTATTCCAGTATATGGTACAGGAGCAGTTTTATTTACTGTATTTCTAAAAAATATGAAAAGTAAATTTAATATATTTATAGCATCAATATTAATAGGTGGGATACTTGAATATTTTTATTCTTTTTTTCAACAGATTATTTTTGGTACAGTTTCTTGGGATTATCAAGGAGAATTATTAAATATTGATGGGAGAACTAGTATTGTATTTGCAATATTTTGGGGGATTATAGGGGTATTATATATAACATATGTTTATCCAACAATATTAGAGATTATATCACACTTTAATGAAAAAGCTTTTTCAAAAATAGCTTTGGTAGTTACTGTATTTATGAGTATAAATATACTTTTAACTGTGGCAACTTCATATAGACAAACGATGAGATATAAGGGAGTTAAAGCTCAAAATGGTATAGATATATTTTTAGATAAATATTTTAGTGATGAAGTATTAAATAATTTATATACAAATAGAATAAGAAAAGAGTAAGTATAAAGAGAAATTTGATTTGTACTAAAAATATGATATAATTATATAAATCATTTCTTTTAATAGCTTTATTAAGATATTTTTACTACTAAAAATTTTTAGGAGGAGTTTAAATGGAAGAAGAAAGGTTAGATTGGATAGCTAAAAAATTTCAACATTTTATTGAAAATGGTAGTAATTTATTTATTATGAAGAATACTGAGGATGTTTGGGTTATATCATGTAGTTCCGAAAAATTTACATATGAATTTATTATACAATTTAAACCCGAAGAGTACTTAAAGGAGTTATCACAAATATATTCTCATGCATTTAATAATAAAAGTGAAGCAGAATGTTTAAGAGAGCTATTAGAAGAAACTACTGAAATTCATTAATTTAAAGCCACCTAGATTAAATTAATCTAGATGGCTATTTCTTTTAATTAATTCTTCTAATATTTGTACTGCATTAGTAGCAGCTCCTTTTCGTATGTTATCTGCTACACACCAAAAATTTATACCACTTTTAACACTGTAGTCTCTTCTTATTCTTCCTATAAAAACATCATCTTTTCCATCAACAAAGGTAGGTATAGGATATATTTGTTTTTCAGGCATATCATGTACTACAATTCCTTCAATTTTATTTAATTGCTGTTTTAAATCGAGTATATCAAAGTCATTTTCAAATTCAACATTAATACTTTCACAGTGGCAATTTTTAACGGGAACTCTAACAGCAGTAGCAGTTATATTTAGATTAGGTAAATTTAGTATTTTTCTAGTTTCTTCTATAATTTTCATTTCTTCTTTAGTGTATCCATTTTCTAAGAATATATCGATATGTGGTAGGCAATTATTGGCTATTGGATAAGGAAATTTATTTGCTTTTTTTCCAGTCAAAGTATTATTTAAATCATTTATCCCATTAATTCCAGCACCAGATACTGCTTGATATGTCGAAAAAATAACCCTTTTTATACCATATAAATCATTTAAAATTTTTAAAGGAATAACTGCTTGAATAGTAGAACAATTTGGATTTGAAATAATTCCTTTGTGTTTTATTAGCATATTTTTGTTTACTTCTTTTACAACTAGTGGTACATCTTCATTCATTCTATATGCACTACTATTATCAATAACAATGCAACCATTTTTAACAGCAATTGGTGCATATTTTAAACTTATATTAGATCCAGCAGAAAAAAGAGCATAATCGAATCTATTATTATCGAAAGAATTTTCATTAAGTTCTTCTACTATATAATCTTTATCTAAGAAGTGTATAATTTTTCCTTTTGACTTACTTGAAGCAAGTAGTACGAATTCATCTATTGGTAACTTTTTTTCTTCTATGACTTTTAAAAAAGTAGAGCCTACTAATCCAGTTGCTCCTACTATTGCACATCTTATCATAAAAACACCTCAATACAAAATATGAGTAATTGAGGTGTTTTAGAATAATAATATGTCGAATTTTAAATATTTGGATGTACTAGTTTATATAGTACTTCAGGATTTGAATATATATTTATAGTAGATAGTCCTAAATCAACTATATATATAAACAAAAGAATAAAAGCAATTTTTTTAGTTATATTTTTTGGAACATATGAAATTATTTTTAACAATAATGGTTGTATAAAATAAACATACATTGTAGCAAGAATTCCCCAACCAATCATAACAGGTACAGAAGTATAATGTAATATAGGTAAAAACTCATTATCATAGTTCCACATTTCTATACCAAATACATGTTTTAGTATAAGGCCAGATACAAGTTCAAAAGTTCCCATTATTATTGCAGTTGATATAAATGTATAAGGAATATTTTTCTTTACTGGTTTTATTCTATGGAAAAATAAATATAGTATTAATGCACCGATACCGTAGATAGTACAATATGGTCCAAATGTCATACCTCTATTTGAAAATTCACCAAATTTTAGAAAAACAAATATAGTCTCTATAATAAAACCAATTACTGCAGCTATAAAAAATATAAATACCATATTTTCAAAAGTAATTTTTGTTTTATCTTCGTCAAATTCATCAAATTTTTTTATAGAAATTATTTTATTTGAATTTACTACAGTTAATGCATTGTTATTGCTATTTTTATCTGATTTCACTTTATTCACCTAACTTTTTTGTATAAATGCTATTATCAAGTTTAAATGTTAAATTATTTAAATATTCTAAACTAGAATTAGTTGGAAAATTAAATGTATATCTGTAAGCAAATAGCATTTGTTTGTATATTTTAAACTTCTTATTTACTTCATTTCTTCCGTATTTTGGATCACCGATTAAAGGGTGATTTATTTGTTTCATTTGTGCTCTTATTTGATGCGTTTTTCCTGTTGGTATTAAAATAGATAAAATTGCATAATCAAATTTATTATTTTTCTCTATAACAGTATATTTAGTTATAATTTTTTGAGAATCTTTAACTTGATTATCGTATACAATACTATATCCTGTTTTTGAGTCTTTTAAAATATATTTTTCTAATGTTTCAGAATTTTTATCGAATTTACTATTTGAAACATAAGCAATATATTCTTTCTTTATATAATCTTTTTTAAAAGCTTCAAGCAACAAGTCGTATGTTTTATTATTATTTGCAAATATTACTATTCCTGCTGTATTTCGATCTAACCTATGGCAAATTTTAGAATTAGGATAATCTTTTTTTACTAATTCTTCTAAAGTGGGTTCTTTACCACCTATATTTGAATAATAGTCGTCTATATTTTCACCACTATAACATTCAATATTTGAAAGTAATCCTTGTGGTTTGTATACAGCTATTATATTATCATCAACATATATATAATCTAAAGACTTTGGCAAATCAAATAAAAGATTATCAGTAATATATATAGTTATTAAATCGTTGTTGTTTAAGAGTATATCATTTGATATTTTTATATTATTTACTCTTATATCTTTATTTCTTAGAGATTTATATAATACTGATTTTTTTAAATTTGGAAATATATTTGTAATATATTTAGAAAGCAATACTTTGCCACTATTATCTTTTACATAAAATTTTCTCATACTACTATTATACATGCAAACGACAAAAAAATCAAGTAAATTACATATTATGACAAAAGTGTAAGGGAAATAAAATTAGTAAAGCGCATAACAACGGTGTCTTATTTTGTCGAAAAAAAGTAAAATATATTGATATTTTGACGATATAGATATAAAATGAAATTGGTGTATAATATGAAAAGAAAAAAGTTAGTTATAATTTTAATATGTGTAGTAATTATTGCTTTAATAGCAAGTTATATTATATATGATTGGGTAATATATAAACCTATTAGTTATTTTAACAAATTAGAAAAATATGATAATTTAAAACTTGATCTTGAAAAAACTAGTTTATACACAGAAGTTGTCTTTAGTAGCGATGACCAAGAACTAATACAAAAAATCATTCAAACTATTAAACAATTTAAAGTTAGAAGAACAAATGAAATATATGTAGGAGGCACTAGCTCTGTTAGGATATACAACGATGAAATAGATTTAACCATATCATTACTTGGAAACCAAATTGGATTTAATAGTAAATTACATGAAAGAAAAAAAGAGGAAGGTAATAACAAGTATGCAGAGTTAATGATTTTAGATATAATAGAGGAGTATAAAAATAAGATGTAAAACATAGTAGGTGAAAATATATGAAAAAGAAAAAGTTGTTAATCATTATATTATTACTATTAATTATCATATTATTTTGTTCTTATTATATATATGATTGGAAAATATTTAAAAACTTTACTTTTCTTAATAAAGCAAAGAAGTATGATGATTTAAAACTGGAAATACGTATAGATAAATTATACGGAAAAGAAGTTTTTAGTACTACGGATCAAAATATTATTAATCAGTTTATAACACTTACAAATGAATTTGAAGTAAAACAAAACAAAAATTCATGATCATGCTGAAGGATACAAGATAACAATATATAATGATAATATATATTTAGATTTTAGTGTTGAAGGGAATTATATAATTATTAAAAATGATTTTTATAAAGTAAAAGCAATAGGAAAACCTAGAAATTATATATATTCAAAAATTTCAGAATTTATTGATAAAAATAAAACATTATAAAAAAATATGATTTGAATTTGACAATGAAATATTATTATGATATAATCTATAAAAATTAATTAAAACCTATGATAAAGCAAAGTAAGTAAAGATAATATATTTTAGAGAATATAGGTCATTGGCTGTAAGCCTATTAATATACCTTTACTGAAATTTCACTTTGGAGGTCTTTTTTTGAACAGGAAACTAATTAGGAAAAAGCGGGTATGCCCGTTATAGCTGTAATTGAGAGCATTTAGTATATCTAAATGAATTTTAGGTGGTAACGCGGAAGTCATTTCGTCCTAATGTTATAGGATGAAATGACTTTTTTTGTTAAGGAGGAATATTTTATGGTAGAAAGAATTAATGAATTAAAGTTACAAGCAAAAGAAAGAATAGGTTTAGCTACTAGTAGTAACGATATTGAAAATTTAAGAGTAGAATATTTGGGAAAAAAAGGTAAGGTTGTTGAGATATTAAAAGATTTAAAAAATATTGAGCCTGAAAAGAGAAAAGAAATAGCTATGGTAGCAAACCAAGCAAAAGATGAAATTGAAAAAAATCTTGAATTAAAAAAGGAAGAAATAAAAGAAAAAGAGTATGAAAACAAAATAAATAATACTAAGAAAGTAGATTTAACATTACCAACAGATTTAAATATAGGTTCACTTCATCCAATAACAATTGTGCAAAAAGAAGTAGAAGAAATCTTTGAAAGCATGGGATTTACTGTTGAAGATGGAAATGAAGTTGAAACAGAATATAATAACTTTGAAGCTGTTAATGTACCAAAACATCATCCAGCACGTGATATGCAAGATACATTCTGGTTAGAAAATGGACAATTATTAAAAACTCAAACATCTGCAGCACAAAATAGAATAATGAAAAAATATGGAACACCTTTAAAAGCAATATTCCCAGGAAGATGTTTTAGAAATGAAGAACTTGACGCTTCTCACGAAAATACATTCTTCCAAATGGAAGGTATGATGATAGATAAAGATGTATCAATTGCAAATTTAATATATTTCATGAAGACTTTGTTATCTGAAATATTTAAAAAAGATGTTGATGTAAGACTTAGACCTGGATATTTCCCATTTGTTGAGCCTGGATTTGAACTTGATATAAAATGTTTGTACTGTGGAGGTAAAGGATGTAAAGTATGTAAACATGGAGGTTGGATTGAACTATGTCCATGTGGTATGATACATCCAAATGTATTAAAAATGGGTGGCATTGATCCAGAGGAAAATTCAGGATTTGCATTTGGTCTTGGACTTTCTCGTCTTGCAATGATGAAATATGGAATAAATGACTTAAGAATTCTAAATTCATGTGATTTAAGAAGTTTAAAACAATTAGACATTAAATAGGAGGAAAAAATATGTATATTTCAATAAATTGGATTAAGGATTTTGTTAACTTAGACGGAATTGATATAAAAGGATTAATAAATAAATTTACAATGTCTACTGCAGAAGTTGAAGGAATAATAGAATATGGAAATAATACAAAAAACGTTGTTGTAGGTAAGATCTTATCTGTTGAAAATGTTGAAAACTCTACTAAACTTCATAAAGTTTTGGTAGATATTGGAGATGAGAAAGTAAATTGTATTTGTGGTGCACCAAATGTAAAAGAAGGAATAAAAATTGCTTTTGCAAAAGATGGAAGCTTAGTAAATGGTGTAGAAATAAAAAGAACTACTATAGCAGGTCATGAAAGTTGTGGTATGTGTCTATCTGAAAAGGAACTTGGTATAAGTGATGATCATTCAGGAATAATGATACTTGATGATAACACTAAAGTAGGAATCGATATAAAAGAAATAATACCACTTGATGATATAATATATGAAGTAGATAATAAATCTTTAACAAATAGACCTGATTTATGGGGACACTATGGTATAGCAAGAGAAATTGCAGCTATTACTGGAAGAGAGTTAAAGCCATTAGAAGTAGCAGATTTAGAGAAATATAATAATTTAGATAAATTAAAAATATCTATTGAAAATAAAGATGAATGTTATAGATATTCTGCTTTAACTATTGATAATGTTACTAAGAAACAATCATCATATAAGATGAAGACAAGACTTACATATTGTGGCTTAAGACCAATAAGTTTACTTGTAGATATGACAAACTATATAATGCTTGAACTTGGTCAACCAATGCATGCATTTGATAAACACTTTATTAAATCTATAAATGTTAAAACATTAAAAGAACCAGAAGAATTTACAACATTAGATAACACAAAAAGAAATTTAGATACTGGTACTTTAATGATATATAATGAGAATACTCCTGTTGCTATAGCTGGTGTTATGGGAGGAAAAGATACTCAAATAACTGATGAAACTAATTCACTATTTTTAGAGTCTGCAAACTTTGATGCTGTAGTAGTAAGAAAAACAGCAAGTAAACTTGGATTAAGAACAGATGCAAGTAGTAGATATGAAAAAACTTTAGATCCAGAACTTACAAAAATAGCAGTTGAAAGATTTGTTAAGGTTTTGAAAGATGAAGATGAAAATATAACAGTAAGCTCTAGCTTTTCAGATGTATATTTAAATAAATACCCAGTAATAAAAATTGATATAACAAGAGAATATATAAACAATAAAATAGGTGCAGAATTTACTTTAGAAAGAATAGTTGAAGTATTGGAATCACTAAAATTTAAAGTTGAAGTAAAAGAGAATGATAGTATAACAATTGAAGTACCAAGCTTTAGAGCTACTAAAGATGTATCAGGTAAAGCTGATATAATTGAAGAGATATCTAGAATTTATGGTTATGACAATATAATTCCACAAACTAATTTATGGAAAGTATTCCCTGTAAGAGAAGATGAAATAAGAACTTTAGAATATAGTTCTAAAAAGATGCTTGCAGAAAAATTTGGACTTTCTGAAGTACATAGTTATGTTTGGTATGATACAAAGTTAAATAATGAACTTGGAATAAAAGTTGCAGATAATATAAAAATTGTAAATGGATTAAATAGAGCTGATAGTACTTTAAGAGCTAATATGGCACCTACTATGTTATATGCAATATATAAGAATATAAAGAATTATAATGAGTTTGGAATATTCGAGATAGGTAGAACTTTTGAATATCTACATAATGGTGAAAATTGTAAAGAATATAAAGTATTAGCTATTGCAAAGACAAGTACTACTAAAACTGAAGAGGAATTATTATTTGAATTAAAATCAATGATTGATTCAATAACAAAAGTAAATAAAAATATATGTTTAGAATATGTTAAAAATGATAGTATTAAAGAAAATTACATCCACCCAGTAAATTCATTTATTTTGAAATTTAATGGTATTAATCTAGGTTATATATCTACTTTAAATCCTAGAGTAAGAGATAATATAAATCCAAAATCAAATATAGTAATTGCTGAAATAAGGATTGACTTACTTTCTGATATACCTAAAGAACCTATTGTATATAAAGAAATAAGTAGATATCAAACTGTTGATTTTGATTTTTCAATAATCGTTGATAAAGATGTAAAATACTCACAAATAGAATCTGTAATTAATTCTTCAAATTTAACTTATTTACAAGAATATAATTTAATTGATGTATATGAAAATGAAGAAAAGTTAAAGGATAAGAAAAATATTACAATCAGATTTAAAGTGGGAGCTTATGATAAGACTCTTACTAAAGAAGAGATTGATGAAGAAAGAGAAAAATTAATTACTAATCTAGATAAAAATGGAATGAAAATTAATGTATAAAAATAAATGGAGTTCATTTTGAACTCCATTTATTGATTTTATTACTGTAATGAAGAAATTATGATGGATTTACGACCATGTCTGTTTTCAGTTTCTTCTTCACTTGCTACGATGCTTCCATTGTTTGTGAAATGATGCTTACCTAATTCTGTACTAATAATACAAATACCAAGTTCAGATTTAACAATTACTTTATTAAATCTATTTTCGGTAACAATTTGAGATTCATTTGGCTTAAGTTCTTTTCCAAGGATTTCAAGTGTGACTGGAGTCTTGTTTGTGAGCAACATAAAAAACTCTCCTTATATAATTTTTTGCTAAATAGATTTTACTATTAAAACTAGAATTTGTCAATTTACTTTTTATATTATTTTTCTACTTGTGTATATTATTTAATTGTTATATAATAATTATGAGGTGAATAAAATGAGTAAAATGGAATTTGATGTTAAAGGAATGCATTGTAAAGGTTGTGAACTTGGTCTTGAAGAAAAACTTGAAGAATTAAATTTTATAGATTCAGCTAAAGCAGATTTTAAAAAAGGTAAAGTTAAAATTAAGTACGATGAAAGTAATTTTGATATTAAAAAAGTTTGCGAAGCTGCTCAAAGTCTAGGATTTGAAATTATTAAGTAGTATTTATATATACTACTTTTTTCGTTGACAAAATTCGATATTTATAGTAATATTTATATATAAATATAGAGGTGAGCTATGAAAAGAAAGAAAATATTTAAAGTTTTTGTTTTAGTAACAATGGTTACAATTTTAACTTTTTCTTCGTTTATTTTAGCAGATGTAGGAAATATCAACAGATATGATAGCGGTTTTGATAGTGATTTTGGAAGTGATTTCTCTTCATCTGGCTCAGATTATTATGTTGGAGGATATTCGTCTTCTGGAAGTTCTGGTGGAATTGATATTTTTTTATTAGTAGTAGTAATCGTTGTACTTGTTATAGTATTTTCAAATGTAAAAAAGACAAGTAGAAATAATACTTCGTATAAAACATATAATATTGCATTAAGAAATAATTCAAGAGCAATTGGTGAGCAAATTAGAATGGAAGATAAATACTTTTCTGAAGAAAAATTCTTAAGCTGGGTAAGAGATGTATTTATTAAGCTACAAGATGCTTGGACAAAAAGAGACTGGCATAAAATGAGACCTTTTGAGTCTAATGAGTTATTTGAACAGCACAGTGCACAATTACAACAATATATAGATAGTAACAAAATTAATGTAGTAGAAAGAATAAATATACAATTTGCTGAAATTGCTGAGCATAAATATGATGGTGATAAAGAGTTATTAGTAGTAAATTTACAAGCGGTTATGAATGATTATATTATAGATGCAACTACTAAACAAGTAATACAAGGTGATAAAAACAAAGATTGGGTTATGAAATATAAAATGACATTTGCAAGAAAGAAAGGAGTAAAAACTCAAAGAGGAACAAGTAATAAATCTACAACAAATTGTCCAAACTGCGGTGCTCCAACTGATATTACTTCTTCAGGACAATGTGAATACTGTGGAAGTGTTATTACTACAGGTGAACATGATTGGGTACTTGTAAATATAGAGTCATTAAAATAATTAGTCTTATTTAAAAGGGGGAATGAATATGGGATTAATTAAAGCTGCAGTAGGTGCTATAGGCAGTACATTGCATGATCAATGGAAAGAGGCAATTAGGTGTGATAATATGCCTGATGATGTACTAATGATTAAAAAAACTACGGATAATGGAGTAATATCAAATGGTAGTACAATTATTGTTGGGCCAGGTCAAGTTGCTATTATTTATGATAATGGTAGAATATTAGATGCATCAGCAGAAGAAGGAGTTTATACTTTTGATACATCATCAACACCATCATTATTTGCTGGTCAATTTGGTGGTATGTTTAAAGAAATGTGGGAAAGATTTACTTATGATGGTGCAAGTGCAAAAGAACAAGCTGTATATTTCTTTAATATAAAAGAAATACTTGATAATAAATTTGGAACACCAGCACCAGTACCATATAAAGATTGGGGTCACCCAATAATGAATTCTAGAACTAATTCATATATTGCTATGAGCGTTGAAATAAAGTGTTTTGGTAAGTATACTTTTAAAATTTCTGATCCATTTTTATTTATGTCACAAGTTGCTGGAACAGCTGATATATATAGAAAACATGATTTAACAGAACAAATTAGAGCTGAAGTTATAGGAGCTTTTTCAAATGTATTAAATAGTTTGGGCGGTGATAATCATAAAGTAGAAGTACTTGAATTACCAAATAGAACTGATGAAATAAAACAAATAATGGATGAAAATGTATTTGATGAACCATTAAGAAAAAGGGGTATAACTCTTGTATCATTTGTTGTTGAAAGCTTAACTCTTACAGATGATTCAAAAGAGAAAATTGATAACTATGAAATAGGCGGAGATGTATATGGACAACAGGGTACTCTTACTGGTGCTTATGCTTCAGCTGTGAAAGATGCAGCAAATAATGAAGGTGGAGCTTTAAATGGATTTATGGGCGTAGGAATGATGAATATGGCTAGTGGTCAAACTTTTTCAGGAGTTAACAATGCATTTAATGCAGAACATATGAAGCAAAAAGAATTAAATGAAAAAGAAGTAGAAGAGAAGAAGGAAGATACATGGAAATGTCCAAATTGTATGAAAGAATGTACTGGAAAATTCTGTAGTGAATGTGGAGCAAAAAGACCAGATAAAAAGTTCTGTAAAGAATGTGGAAATAGTCTAGATGAAGCTAGTAAATTTTGTAAAAATTGTGGAACAAAAGTAGAATAATAGTTTTTACATATATTTAAATAGATACCTACTAATTATATTAGTAGGTACTTTTTGTGAAAAAAATCTTCTTATTGTTCACAAAATTTGTACTATATGTTATAATAAAAAAATAAAATGAAATAAGATTATTAAGGAGATGATAATTTGGCAATAAAGAAGCAAACTTTTATGAATGGCGTACTAATAATTATGATATCACAAATCTTAATAAAACTTTTAGGATTTATATATAGAATAATACTTACTAATTTTCCACAGTTTGCAGATGAAGGAAATAGTTATTATGGTTCAGGATATCAAGTATATACATTTATACTTGCTATTGCAACAATGGGAATCCCAAATACAATTTCAAAGCTTGTATCTGAAAAAATGGCAATAGGTGATAAAAGAGGAGCACATAGAATATTTAGAACAGCAATGGTAGTATTTACATTTATTGCAGTGTTATTTTCATTAGGTTTATTCTTTGGAGCAGAAGCAATATCTACACATATATTAAAAAATCCAGGTGTAAAATATACTCTTATGGCTTTATCACCGGCAATAATATTTGTTGCTATGTCTGCTACATTAAGAGGATATTTTGTTGGAATGGAAAACATGTCGCAGTATAGTAAGACTCAAATTATAGAACAAATAGTAAATAGTGTATTTTCAGTTATATTTGTTGTTATGTTATTTGGTAATAGCCCAGAAATTATGGCTGCTGGTTCCACACTTGCTACTACGGTTGCAGCGTCTGTAGCATTTGCATATTTATTTAGGTATTATAATAAGAATAAAAGAGATATATGGGCAGATATAAGAAAATCTGAAAAATTTGCCTTAGAACCAAAAAAGAAGATTGCAAAAAAATTAATATCATATGCTATCCCACTTTCATTTGCTAGTGTTGTAGTTGCTCTTTCAGGAGTAATTGATTTAGTAACAGTAATGGATGGATTACAAAAATTTGGATATGATATAGTAACAGCTAATGAAAAATTTGGTATATTACTTGGTAAGGTAGATATATTAACCGCAATACCGCTTTCAATAAATGTAGCTTTTTCAGTTGCATTAGTTCCATTTGTATCGTCAGCAATAGCAAGACATAAAAAGGATGAGGCAGTAAAGAAGATAAATTATTCGTTAAAGATATCTTCAATAATTGCATTACCTTGTGCAGCAGGATTATTTATACTTGCTCAACCAATATTTGATTTGGTATTTCCTAATGCAACAGCTGGTGCAAAATTATTACAAATACAATGTTGGATGATTATTTTCTCTGTAATTGACCAAACTCTATCTGGTTCATTACAAGGTTTAGGAAAGTTATATGTACCTGGTGCTTGTCTTGCCATTGGAGCAGTAATAAAATACATTTTAAATGTTATATTTATTCCTAAGTATGGTGAAGTAGTACCTGCAATAACTACTATAATATATAACTTTACAGCATGTTTCTTATGCTTTATAATATTATTTAAAACTTTAAAACAAAAGCCAAATATGAAAGAATTATTTGGAAAACCAATAATAGCTACTATATTTATGGCTATAAGTGCATTATTATCATATAAATTATTAATGTATTTAAATTTAGGTAATGCTATAAGTACTATTGTTTCTATTATAATTGCAATAATTGTATATGGATTTTTTGTTATTAAAATAAATATCTTAAGTACTGAAGAATTAAAACAATTACCTTTTGGAGATAAATTATGTAAAAAGCTTAGAAAAACTTAAAAAAGTTGAAAAAAATGTAAAAAAGTGTTGACTTTGATTTATATTTGTAGTATATTCTTAGTGTAATCTTAAAATAGGAGGGATTTATAATGAATAAAGCTGAATTAATAGCTAAAATTGCTGAAGAAAGCAAATTAACAAAAAAAGCTGCAGAAACTGCATTAGACGCTTTTGTAACTAGTGTTGAAGGTGCTCTTAAAAATGGAGAAAAAGTTCAACTAGTTGGTTTTGGTACTTTCGAAGTAAGACAAAGAGCTGCTAGAAAAGGAAGAAATCCACAAACTAAAGCTGAAATAAAAATACCAGCTTCTAAAGCTCCAGTTTTCAAAGCAGGTAAAGCTTTAAAAGATTTAGTTAACAAAAAATAATTTGTTATAAATTAAAAAACCAGATTACATCTGGTTTTTTTTATTCTTCATATAAGTTAAAATAAGTTGTAATATATTTTTATCTATGGTATAATATACAAGATTGAAAAGGAGAGTTATATGTTAGGAGTAAATGGAGTTACTTTAAGGTTTGGAAAAAGAACGTTATTTGAGGATGTAAATATAAAATTTACACCTGGAAATTGCTATGGAATAATAGGTGCAAATGGTGCTGGAAAATCTACTTTTTTAAAAATTTTATCTGGTGAAATAGAGCCAAGTGAAGGCGAAGTATATATGTCATCAAAAGAAAGACTTGGAATTTTAAAACAAGATCATTATGAGTATGATGATGTAAAGGTAATAGATACTGTAATTCGTGGTAACGCTAGATTATATGAGATAATAATAGAGAAAAATGAGTTATATGCAAAACCAGATTTTAATGATGAGGACGGTATAAAAGCAGGTGAACTTGAAGCAGAATTTGCAGAACTTAATGGCTGGATGGCTGAAACAGATGCTGCTCAACTTCTTACTGGACTTGGAATAGAAGTTGAACTTCATGATAAGCTTATGAAAGAGTTAACAGGACCACAAAAGGTAAAAGTATTGCTTGCGCAAGCATTATTTGGTAACCCTGATGTATTATTACTAGATGAACCAACTAATAACTTAGACATAGCAGCAATTTCATGGTTAGAAGAATTCCTTATAAATTTCGATAATACAGTTATTGTAGTGTCACATGATAGACATTTTCTAAATAAAGTATGTACACATATTTTAGATATAGATTATAACAAAATACAACTTTATGTTGGTAACTATGATTTCTGGTATGAATCTAGCCAACTTGCTTTAAAGCAAATGAGAGAATCTAATAAAAAGAAAGAAGAAAAAATAAAAGAATTAGAAGATTTTATACGTAGATTTAGTGCAAATGCTTCAAAGTCTAAACAAGCTACATCTAGGAAGAAAACCTTAGAAAAAATACAATTAGATGAAATAAAACCATCTACAAGAAAATATCCATTTATAGAATTTAAACCAGAAAGAGAATCTGGAAAAGAGATACTTGATGTAGATAATATTTCAGCTAGTGTAGATGGAGTACAAGTATTAAAAAATGTATCATTTAAAGTATTAAAGGGAGATAAAATAGCTCTACTTGGTGATAATGGTATAGCAAAAACAGCATTATTTAATGTATTAATGGGAAGGCTTCCAAAAGATAAGGGTAAAATAACTTATGGAAAGACAATAAAAGCATCATATATTCCTCAAGATAATGAAGAGTTCTTTAATTCAGATAAGTCTATTACAGAGTGGATTGCTGATGCATACAATATAAATGATGAGACTATTGTACGTAGTTTTCTTGGTAGAATGTTATTCTCAGGTGAAGAGGCATTAAAAAAAGTAAATGTATTATCTGGAGGAGAAAGAGCAAGATGTATGTTATCTAGAGCTATGCTAGAGGCTCCAAATCTTATATTTTTAGATGAGCCAACAAATCATTTAGATCTTGAAAGTATAACAGCATTAAATAATGGATTAACTAGAACTACTGCAGAACTTATATTTGTATCACATGACCATGAATTTATTCAAACAATAGCAAATAGGATTATTGTAATAAAGGAAAATGGTATAGAAGATTATAGAATGACTTATGATGAATATTTAGAAAAAAATATGAAATAAGAAATCTTAGCATGTATTAATTATTTATGTTAAAACTTTTACTAAAGTAAAAAAAATAATATATAGATTAAAAGTAATATATTTCTATGGATTTAAGAAATATATTATTTTTTTAATATGGTAAAAGTTTTTTTACTAAAAATGTGGTAAAATAAGTTTAAATAATGTTATAAATAATTTGGGATTAGTTCCAGATAGTTTTATTTAAGGAAGTTAGTTATGATTAAAATAAAATTTGAAAAAGAAATCAATAAAGCAGTAGCATATGATAGTAATACTAAGATAGGAGAATGTGCATTTATAGAAGAGGGAAAATATTGGAATATATTCCATACTGAAGTTAGTGATTTATATAAAGGACAAGGAATCGCAAAAAGATTAGTAGAAGAAATAATAAAAAATGCGAAAAAATATAATAAAGAATTGGTTGCAGATTGTTCTTATGCAAAAAGAATAATTGGAAAATAATCTAAAAATAAATTATATTTTATTAATGATATTATTTTTGTAGAAAGTATATGCAAAGTGTTACATATAGCATTTTTTGAAGTTATTGCTATTTTGTAGATATAATAAAAATGAGGAGAAATAAATATGGACAAAGAAATTGAAAAATATACATATGTCTCTGTACATTATAAAGATGATGAGATACCGCATAGAACATATTATTATATATCTGATATTGAAGATTTAAAAGAAGGTAATAATGTGTTAGTAGATAGAAATGGATATGAAACAATAGGTGTGGTTGAAAAGTTGGAAGTGTTTACAAAAGATAAAGTGCCATTTCCAATAGAAAAAGTTAAACATATAATTAGAGAAGTACCCGACTGCGAAATTGATAAATGGTATGATGATTATGAAGAATATGAGGCAGAGATAGAAGATTATCATAAACTGTTTTTAAATACAATGTTTTCTAGATTATCTATAAAAAGGCTACTAAAATTGATGTTTGTTGAAAATAGTGCTATAGAGTTAACAGATAAACTTTTTTATATGCCAAGGATGAATTTATTTTTTTATAAAAATAAGGATAATTATAAAATAGCGGAAACAGATACAGATATTTTGTCAGATGAGATATTTAGAATATTAGAAAGAGAATCTATAGAGGTTCCTAGAAAATTAACTTATAATATATATACAGCAAATAATTATGAAGAAGCTATCTTGTTTTGTAGAAAAAATGACATAGTAATATATGATGATACTGATATAACAGATTTTACTGAGATAAAAAGTAAACTAAATTTATATAAAACTACAAAAACAAAAGAAGTTAACTTTAAGAGAATAGAAGATATAATTGAATACTTAAAAAATTACAAGGGTGCAACATATAAATTACCAATACCGGATTATTGTATAAAAGATAATAAAATAGTACATTTTGTAGGATGGATAGATTATGATTCGAGAATATTTAAACTATATGAATTCTTAATAAATAATAAATATGTTGATATAAACAAGGCTAATAAAGATTATGAAAGATATGGTAATAAATGGGAAAATTGGGAACGATGGAATATAGAAAAGCTAAGTTATAGTAAATTAAATTATATTATAATAAGACTATATAATGCAGAAAGAATATATAGTGGACTAATAAATTATTACGCACAGTCAGGTAAACTGTTAAAAGTTGTCGAAAAGATTGCAGAGAAATTTGATTGTAATAAATAAAAATGGAGGAAAAATGAAAATAGAAGTTATAAAATGTGATATAACTGAGTTAGATGTTGATGCAATTGTAAATGCAGCAAATATTTCACTATTAGGTGGTGGTGGAGTGGATGGAGCAATACATAGAAAAGCTGGAAAAGAATTATTAGAAGAATGCAAGAAATTAAATGGATGTAAAATCGGCGAGGCTAAAATAACAAGTGGATATAATTTGAAAACAAGATATATTATACATACAGTTGCTCCGAAATGGTATGATTTTAGGATAAATAATAAAGAACAGTTATTAAAAAGTTGTTATATAAATTCTTATGAATTAGCAAAAGAAAATAAAATAAAAACAATAGCTTTCCCTTGTTTAGGAATGGGTGTATATCAAGTTCCATTGCCTATTGGTGCAAAAATATCAATAGATACAGCAATTCAATATGCAAATGATTTTGAAGAGATATATTTAGTATGTTTTAAAGAGGAAAAATATAAATATTACTGTGAATATTTAAATGAAAAACAAAGAAAGTAAAATATAAAAAGAAGTTTTAAAATTACATTAAATAATTTTAGTAGTATAAGATAATTTTTATAACGCAAAGTCTGTAGTGCTATTACTATAACATATATATCAAGGAATTCAAAGTTCCTGGAATTTTTTGTCTAAAAAATGTCAAACTTTTTTCGTTGGAAAATTTAAAACACAAAGTTTCTATTTTAACTTTATAGTTATAGGTACTTTATTTTATGGAAGAAGAGTGGTATAATGTTTACAGAAAATATGATTTTATGTAGAAAAAATGATTTAGATATAAATTATAATGATATATTTAGGAACTTACATATATGGTGGAGGTTATATATGAATGATGAAATAATTGAAATTATAGAAGGACATGATCCATCGTCTTATTTCTGGATTATGCCAGTTAAAGTTATAGATATGACAAAAGATACGAACGATATAGATAATGTGGACGAATATAGGAAATTAGAGATTTCTATTGAAGAAGAAAATATTAGAGCTTTTTTGTTTCCATTATTGTTAAAATATTTTGATGATAAATTACCTGAAAATATACAAAGATATGACAATTATATTTTTACATATACTGATGAAGTACAGACTACATTTGAATGGTATTTAACATATAACTATTACACAATGCAATCAATACAAGATATGATTAAAGAGATAAAAAGTATAGTAGAATTGTTAAAAACTGATTTTAATAGTATAAAATTAGATTATATTAAAGTAAATTATGATTGGATATTATATTTAGATGGTAAAGTTGATCCTAAAAGTTTACCAAATGATAAATATGAAAGAATTAAACTTACAGAAAATTATAAAGAGGCTATAATTAATTTCTATAATAGATTTGTAAATTATATGGAAAACATGATTGAAGAAGGAATTAGGAACGGATATAATTTAATATCATTCATGGGGCCATAAAAATAAATAAGGAGTGAATTATGGAATATATAAAAAGTTTTAATAAAGAGGAAAAAGAAATCTATAATATTTGTTGTAGTGATAATGTAGATTACGATAGAATAGAGTATTTGCTAAAAAATGGAGCAAGTGCTAATGCTGTAGAAGTAATTAAATATGATAATCAGGAAGCAAATGAGGAAGAATTGTTATTAACTCAATGTTGGTTAGATGGGCAGTTTTTTAGAAGAATTTATAATCAAATAAATCAGATGGAAAATGATTCTGATTTTTGTATTAAATTGCTTAAAATATTTGTAGATATGGATTTGGATGTAGATAGATATGTAAATCATATATTTGAAAATATTCAATTTACACATGATGATAAAAATTATATAGAGATGACAAAATTAATATTAAATAAGTTAAAAGATAAAAATAGTTTAGATTTAAAAAAGGCATTATCTGGAATTGCAACCGAAGAAAGCTATAACAACTGTTGTAAAGTTGATCATAGATATGCAAATATATTATCAACAATTTATGAAATGATTGAAAAATATCAAGAAGGAAATGATCCAAACAAATATTATATATGTGATAAAATAATAGGTCAAAAGATAGAAAATGTACAAATATATTGTAAAGATTTAAAAGTAGATCTATCAAATAAATTAATATCTGATGAATTTGATATATTTATTCAATGTGACAATGATATACTCAATATACTTAGTAAGTATATTTTCATTAACAATAATGATGTAAAAAGTAAATTTGAAAGAATCAATGTGGAAAATAACTTTGAAAAAGAAATTAATAAACATTTAGAAAATGAGATTATAGAAGGTATTAAATTTTATAATGAAGAGATTTGGTCTAGACCACATATACAAAATAATATTACAAAAATAGAAATATTAATTTCAAATAATAAAAGAATAATTATTAATTCAGATGAATCTTTATGTTTTATGAAAGTAGTAATATGTTAGTAAAAAATAAGTGGATTTAATTGCTATTTCTTGCTAAAAATATTCGTTGTTGTGAATTCACATCTAAGTGAATATTTTATAAGTAAGAATATATGTGTAATGTTAGTGAGAAAAGATATTTTTGTAATATAAATACATTTGAAAGGTATATTTGGTTTTTGGAGGAATTAACTATGAAAAAAATAATGGAAGAAATAAAAGAATTTAATGAAGAAAGAGATTGGGATAAATTTCATTCTCCTGAGAATTTAGCAAAATCAATATCAATTGAGGCTGGAGAATTATTAGAATGCTTTCAATGGAATGGTGAAAGTTACAATAAAGAAGATGTTTATGAAGAATTAGCCGATGTGTTTACTTATTGCATTCAACTTGCTATGAAATTAAATATAGATCCAGAAGAAATAATATTAAAAAAATTAGAGAAAACTAGGAAAAAGTATCCTGTAGAAAAAGCAAAAGGTGTAAGTACTAAATATAACAAGTTGTAAAATTATATCATGGGGGTTAATTGTTATGATAGTATATGAAGCAACAAAGCAACTATTTGTAGAAGATGTTGTACAAGATAGAATTGAAGAAAATATAGATAGAAAATTTTATGAAAAGATGGGATATCACACATCTGAAAGTGAAAGAAAAGCATGGAATAATTCTATGCAATATATGATGAAAGTATTAATAGATAATAATATACCTGGAAATGTAGGAATAGCTATTGAATTTAAAATACCAAATACTTCTAAAAGAGTTGATTTTATAATTACAGGTAAAGACGGAAAATTTAAAAATACAGCTATAATTGTTGAATTAAAGCAGTGGACTGAAGCAGATATTGTAAATGGAAAAGATGGAATAGTACAAGCATTTACAGGTCATGCATTGAGAGAAGTAACTCATCCATCATATCAAGCATGGTCATATGCAACAACTATAGAGGATTACAATGAAACAGTGCAAGATAGAAAAATAGATTTACATCCTTGTGCATATCTTCATAATTATCTAACTGTAACACCTCCAACATTATTATCAGATAACTATAAATATTATTTAGAAAAAGCACCTGCATTTATAAAAGGTGATGTAGAAAAATTAAGAGATTTTATAAATAAATATATTAAATATGGTGATGATAAAGAAACATTATATATGATTGAAAATGGAAAAATTAGACCATCAAAATCATTACAAGATGCGTTATCTAGTATGATACAAGGGAATGAAGAATTTATTATGATTGATGATCAAAAACTTGTCTATGAAACAGCATTAGAAATGGCTAGAAAATCATATAGAGATGGAAATAAAAGAGTACTAATTGTTAAAGGTGGACCGGGTACAGGAAAGTCTGTATTAGCAATTAATCTGCTAGTAAAATTAACAAATGAAAATATGGTTTGCTCATATGTAACAAAGAATGCAGCACCAAGAAATGTATATGCAACAAAATTAAGTGGTGATTTTAGAAAAACAAGAATAAATAATTTATTTAAAGGATCAGGTTCATTTGTTGAATCTGCTGAGAATGAGTTTGATGTATTAATTGTTGATGAAGCACATAGATTAAATGCAAAGTCTGGAATGTTTCAAAATCTAGGAGAAAATCAAATAAAAGAAATTATTCATGCATCAAAATTTTCAATATTTTTCATAGATGAATCTCAAAGAGTTACATTAAAAGATATTGGAAGTGTTGAGGAAATACAGAAATATATTGGACAAGCAAATGCAGAATCAGAAATAATGGAGTTGGAATCACAATTCAGGTGTAATGGATCAGATGGATATATTGCTTGGCTAGATGATGTATTAGATATTAGAAAAACAGCTAACAGTGATGGATTTGATCTAGATTACGATATTAAAATTTGTGATACCCCAAATGAAGTGAGAGATATAATTTTTGAAAAAAATAAAATTAATAACAAAGCTAGATTAGTTGCAGGATATTGTTGGGACTGGATAAAGGATGGAAAAAACAAATCTGATGTATTTGATATAACAATTCCAGAATATAATTTTGCAATGAGTTGGAATTTAGGTAATAGTCAAACATGGGCAATTGATCAAAATTCGGTAAATGAGATGGGATGCATACATACTGCTCAAGGATTAGAATTTGATTATGTAGGTGTAATTATAGGGAATGATTTAAGATATGAAAATGGTAAAATAGTTACAGATGTTACAAAAAGAGCAAAGACAGATCAATCAATAAAAGGAATATATATAATGCTTCAACAAAATTTTGATAAAGCAGAGAAAATAGCAGATGAAATAATAAAAAATACATATAGAACATTAATGACAAGAGGCCAAAAAGGTTGCTACATTTATTGTACAGACAAAAAATTGTCAGAGTATTTAAAAAGAAGATTAAATCAAAAAGAAGTTATTATTTATCCTATTGACGAGAATGAACATTATAGTAATTTAATGATTGCAGAAGATGGCGAAGAATATAGATATGAATAATATGAAATAGAGGAAGTTAAAATTATGAAAATTAAATGTTTGATTTGTGGAGATATAATAAAGTCAAAAAGTGTGCATGATTTAGTCGCTTGTAAATGTGAAAGTTGTTATATTGATGGTGGACAAGATTATTTACATTTTGGTGGAAATGATTTTAATAAAATTCTAGTTATTTTTGATGATGGTACAGAAATATTGGCAAGTGATGAAGAAGAATACAAAAATAAATATGAGGAATGGGAATATAATAATAGGATAAAGGAGTTAGCTAAAAATGAAAGTTTTAACAATTAAACAACCATGGGCAACTTTAATAATGCAAGGTGACAAAAGGTTTGAATTTAGAAGTTGGCAAACAAAATATAGAGGAGAGTTATTAATACATGCAGGTAAAGGCATAGATAAAGAAGCAATGAAAAGATTAGAAAAATATCTTCCAGAAGAATTACCATATGGAAAAATTTTAGGGAAAGTAAAATTAGTAGATTGTATAAAGATGTCTCCAGAATTCAAAGAATTATTGTTAAAAGAAAATAGTGATATTTATACTAAAAGTTCTTTTCAAGAAAACTATGGATGGCAAGTTTCAGATGTTGAAGTATTTGAAAATCCAATAGATGCAAAAGGTCATTTAAGCTTATGGGAATATAACATGTAAAAAGCAAAAACATTAATAAATTTGAGAAAATTTCTCAAAAATATTGATATTTTTTTAATTTTAGCATATAATATATAAAGTAAAGGAGGATTAAAAAATGTTAATAAGATTTAGTTTTAAAAATTTCAAATCTTTTAAAAATGAAAATTGTTTAGATATGGAAGCAACATCATTAAAAGAACATGAATATAATGTAGCTAAAACAGAAAATGGTGAATATTTGAAAGTATCTGCAATTTATGGTGCCAATGCTAGTGGAAAAACTAATGTGTTACAAGCTTTTGACTATATGAAAAAAAGAATATTGGTAAGTGATGACTCTAAAAAGAATTCTCCAATAGATGAAGAAAATATTTATAGTTTTATGATAAATAATGACCCAATTGCTTTAGAAGTAGAAATATTAGCTAAAAACAATAAAATATATAAATATGGTTTTGAAGTTTTAAAAGATACAATTATTTCAGAGTGGTTATTTGAGAAAAGAGTAAATAAATTTTATGCTATTTTCGAAAGAGAAAATAACAATGTATCAATGAAACCTAATAAAATTTCAGATTTAGTGAATATAGATGAAAGAACTTTATTTTTAAATATATATAGTAAAATAGATAGAAACAATGAGGATTTTAGCAATGTATATGATTGGTTTGTGAATAGCATGTATTTAGACTTAGGTAATCCAAATTTTGAAAGATTTATAAATAACAGAGTTTCATTAAAAATACTAAGTGATGAAAACTATAAAAAAGAACTACTAAAATTTATAAAAACTTTTGATTCTGGAATTGAAGGAATAAAAACCACACCAGATTCAATAGAAGCTGTTAAAAGCAACAATGGTATTATAGATATTGAAGTTATTCATAGGGGAGAAAAAGGAGAATTAAAAGCATTACCATTTTATTTAGAATCTAATGGTACTAGAAAAATGTTTCACTTATTTGATTTCTTTATGGATGCATTAAAAAATGGGATGGTTTTATTTGTTGATGAATTAGACGCAAAACTACATCCTTTATTAACAAGATATATTATTAATTTATTCCATAATAGCGATACCAATAAAAGTAATGGGCAGTTAATATATTCAACACATGATACAGTAAATCTAAATAAAGAAACATTTAGAAGAGACGAAATATGGTTTGCAGAAAAAGATAAAGATGGAATTTCAGAAATATATGCATTATCTGATTATATATTAGAAGATGATAAAAATGCAGGCAAAAAAGTAAGAAACGACGCAACATACAATAAAGACTATTTAACTGGAAGATATGGTGCTATTCCAGTATTGGAAGAATTTGATATAATACATGAAGAATAATAGAAATATATCAAGAAAAGATAAATTAAAGAGTAAAAGGCAAGCACCAACCAATTACTTAATTGTCTGTGAAGGAAAGAAAACAGAACCTAACTATTTTAATGGACTAAAGAAAAAGATTAATGAAAAGTATGGAAATAAGGTAGATGTTTTAATCCCGAATATTGAAGTAAAAGGTACAGGAATGAATACAACATCTTTAGTAAAATATACTCAAAAAACTGTTAATCATGCAAATAAAGTATATGGACAAGTCTGGGTTGTATTTGACAAAGATGATTATAGCGATGAACAATTTGATTCAGCGATAGATAATTGCAATTATAATGTAGCTTAGTCTAATCCTAATTTTGAACTTTGGCTATTAGCACATTTTAAGAAAGTAAACAGGTATGTTTCAAAAGATGATGTATTACAAGAACTTAGCAAAGAATTTCAGAAAAAAGATTTAGGGGATTATACTAAAAACGATACAAATATATTTGATAAAGTTACGAGTGAAGAGAGGCTACATGCTGCAATAAAGAATTGTGAATATATGGAAGAATTAAACAAAGATGGACAAGTTTCACAAAGAAATCCAATGACTAGAGTCTATAAAATAGTTGATAGATTAAAAGAGTATTTAGAATAAGTTTACGAAAGAAAAGCAAAGTATGAGAGTAATTAAAAATTACAGGATTATTTTGCTTTTTTGATTAAGATTATGGAAAGGAGAACATATAATGGAAATAAGTTTTGAGAAAAGGTACATCATATTATATACTTTAATTATAGCAATCGGTCATCACATTATTTCAAACTTAAATGTGATTTACCCAAATTTAATAAGTGATATATGGACAATAGATGCAATACTATTAGTATTTACACTATTATTTCTATCAATGTTTGATAGAAATCAAAAGCAAAGGATAGCACTAGGTTTTTTTTATAAAAAAACACCTTTTGAGAAAGCAAAAGAATATATAAAAAATGATAAAAGAATTGATAAGAACAATTGTAATATAAAAAGATTGGATAATATTTCTAATTTTGCATTTTACACAGATTATTATAAACCAGTTGAAAAAAATAAAATAGTTGGAAGTAAGAATTCTGAATATTGTATTATAAGAGATATTGTATTCACAATTTTCATTTTCGTAATTGTATTTATAGTTTTAACTATAATATGGCCAAGTTATTTTGGGAAAGAGCTAATAGCTATAATAATTGCATATATAATAGGGATTATATCATGCAGACTAAAATCTAAAGATTTTGTTAGTCAAATAGTAGTAGAGAAAATCAATAAGAAGGAGGAAGAAAAATGAGTATTATAAAATCGTTTTCGGTTGGAAATGGAGATATGTTTTATATTAACCATGGTTCAGATAATTTTACAGTAATTGATTGTTATATGCATGAAGATAACGAGAATAAAATTATAGATGAAATAATTGATGAATCAAAGAATAAAGGGATTACTAGGTTTATTTCTACCCATCCAGATGAAGATCATATCATGGGATTGAAAAGATATAGAGAAAAAGTTGGTATAAATAATTTTTATTGTGTGGAAAACAAAGCAACAAAGAAAGATGAAACAGAAGACTTTGAGGAATATTGTTCTTTAAGAGACGGAAATAAACATTTTTATTTATACAAAGGTTGCAGTAGAAAATGGATGAATAGAGAAGGAGAAGATGATTCTGGATTTAAAAGAGGATCTTCTGGGATAAATATATTATGGCCAAATACAACTAATCAATATTTTAAAAAAGCATTAGAAAATGCAAAAAATGGAGGGAGTCCTAATAATATATCCCCAATCATCAAGTATAGTTTAGAAGATGGAGTTAAAGTATTATGGTTTGGGGATTTAGAAAAGGACTTTATGGAGAATATAAAAGATGATTTGGAGATAGAAGAAGCGGATATTATTTTTGCTCCACATCATGGTAGAGAATCTGGTAAAATTCCAAAAGAAATATTAGACAAGATAAATCCAAAAATAATAATAATAGGGGAAGCTCCATCAAATAGCTTGAACTATTATAGTAATTATAGTACAATAACTCAGAATTCAGCAGGAGACATAACATTTGAATGTGAATCTAAAAATGTACATATATATGTTTCTAATAAAGATTACTCAGTTTCGTTTTTAAAGGACAAATATAAATCAAACAGTTATGACTACTATATAGGAACATTAGAAGTTTAATTATAAGAAACAAAAGGCGAGAATTAACTCGCCTTTTACTATATATTAAAGCAATAACTAGCTGAAAAACATAACAAAATTTAAATCTATAATATTTCTCATTTCAATAACAAATATAATACATAAAATTTTTGTGAAGTTTACCTAATTGAGTTTTTTCATATATTTTATTTAGTTTAGAAAAATTCGCTTAATAAATTCAATAATTTTATCAAAATTAATCCAATGTTTTCTTTATTCATAACAAATTAAAGAAAATAAAAAATAGTAGCAAATTTTTTAATAATTGCTGGTGCATTTTTTATAATAAAATCTTTAGTATTATATTAAAAATTATAGCAGATTTCTTATGAAATTTACAATTTCCAACATAAGATTAGTGTCAAGAAGTATCGGAAAAATTTCTTAGGAACTTAGAATAAAAATCTAAGTTCTTAATTTTTAGTTATGACAAATACTTTGTAAAACCTTGTATTCAGGTATTACATGTCCGTATTTTAAAATAGGAATATTGTCAATTCCAGATGAATTAGATAATGTAAAATTAAATTCATCTTCATTAAATTTAATAGAATGCTTTGAATTATGTGTTTTCAAATATAAATTAAATATATTTATGTTATTGTTCTTGTAATCATTTAAAATTAAATATTTATCTATGTTTTTAGTAGAAAATCCTTTAGGTCTTGATGCAAAGAATGAAGCAATAAGGTGTGAAATATGGCTTTCCATTGATGAACCAATATTAAAATTAAGCATATTCTTTATGTATGAATAGTTACTAATAATGTATTCTACCTTTTGTTTAATAGTCTTTTCACGTTCTTGATGGTACTTTAAAACAATGTTAGAAGCATTAATAAACTTCTTTTTAGAGTAATTTTTAAATATTCTAATAAGAATCTTACGTTTAGTTTTATCAGTAGTAATATGATGAATGGCTTGTTTAAAATGAAATTCACAAAGGTAATATTTAACTAAGTTACAAGGATCAAGGCGAAGCTCTGAGATACCAGATTCAATCCATTTACCACCATCACCAATAAGTGCAATATTTTTAATCTTAGAAAAGTCATATCTTAAAGCAATTTTATCCATAAAATCTTTCCAAGGCTTTTTAGAGCAAGTAGAAAATACAAATCGATTAGAAAGTTGGTTACGGTTTTTAGATATGTTAATAACATCTTCAAAAGTAACAAAACATTTAATCATAATATCTTTATCTGTATCCTGAGAGCCAATATATTTTTCATCAGCCATAACATAAAGGGTTTCAGGAGTATTAATAGATTTAGGAGTAACATTAGGAACTTTCCACTTTTTTATCCAATTGTATACCGATTGACGAGGAATATTGAATACTTTATCTTTATCTATGTAGTAAGATAAACCATTAGTAATAAAAGAGATATCACGAGCAGCTTGAGCTTGAGAAGTATTAAAAGTATTGTTAATAGCAATAGATTTAATAATAGAGTCATAATGGTCATATTTAGGTAAATCAAAGCGTTTATCTAATAGAAATACATATTTATTAGATAATTTACTTTTAAATAAGGTACGTTTAAAATATACTGTACCAAAGATGGTTGTAATAGATCTAGGTACATTAGATTTATTAATATAGTAGCGATTCTTGCGTTCTAAAGAATTTCTGAGTTGCATATCAATTTCTTCAAAAGTAGAAGAAATTATGCTTAAAATATAACTCTTAATAGAAGAATCTAGTAAATTAATAAAGTTAAAATAATTAAAGTTATTATTATCTGTAAGAGATAAATTATCTACAAAAATGTCGATATATTTATATAAATTAGTAGAAATAATAATTTTTATTTTATTTTTTAACAATTCTTTAAAATTTTGTGATATAATATTCATAAATTGAGAACTCCTTTTTTGTTTTTGTGGTGAAAACATTATATCGAAGGATTCTCAATTGTTCTATTCCGATACCATTTTACACTATTAACATAAGTGTTCAGTTGACTTTTATACCTTAAAAGTTGTAAGTTAAATTTTAAATGTATAATTTAAAATTTATTAATTTATTTGACTTTCATCGAGAATGAGTTGGGAGTAAATTTATACTTGTAATTTTTGTTTATGATAGAATAAGATTAAAATCAAAATTGTTAAAACAATACAAGAAGCAATAATGTTATTTATGATGATGAAATTTAAAGTTGAAAAAAGTATTATTAAAAGATAAATAGTTTTATAATTGATCTTTTTCATATTAATACTTTGTGATATAATGTAGAAAATTAAAACATTTAAAATAGAAGCAATAAATAAACTTTAATTGTAAAAAAAGAGGTGTTAGTAAAATGTTGAAGATGATTGAAGATGAAATTTCTAAGATAGTTAATGAAGAAAAAACTATATATGTGTTAAAAGGTTTTGATTCTATAATTAAAAGAATCAACTTAAAATGTGAGCATATATTTGATTTAGGAATAATTAAAGACTTGATGAATATTTTTTATGTAGATGATGAAGCATTTATGAAAGATAATTTCATCAAATTAAGTTCAAAGAATATTTATTGGTGTTTATATGAAGAAATAATTTATGTTGAAAAGAAGAATTTATATGGATTAGTTCAAGCTTCAGGATATAAAATAAAAATAATAGATATAGGTTGTTTTGATTATTACTATCCAGGGATTCAAAGTGAAAATTTGAAAAAAATAATAAAAAAATTTGAAGAAGAAACGCCTCAAAGTAACATTCTACAAAAGATATATACTAGTATGGAAATTAGAAATGGAAATTTAGTTATTTCTTATAATAAATTTGAAAATGAAATATCTGAAATGTTTGTGAACTTAATCAGAAAGTATTCAGAATACTATGAAAATAGAAAACTAGATATAGTAAAAGAAACAGAGTTATTTGATAATTCGACTTCGGAAGAATTTATTCAAGTTTTTAATGAAATATTAGATGGAAAATATAATACAATTAAATTTATTCAAATTGAAGGAAAAGATGAAAAATATATAAAAAAATTCTTATTTATTCTTAATTATATGGGGATAAATATTATAGAAGAAAAAAGAGAAAAAAAGGATGTTGTACCTGATTTATATAATGTATATTTAGAGGTTTTAAAAAGAAAAAATTCTGAATACAATTTTAGAAAAATTCCAATGTATAAAGATCCATTTAATAGTAATGAAATGGAAGATGTTGATCAAAGTATTATTATTGATACAATATATCAAAACATTTTAAGAGCACAAAACAATGAAAGTTTTAAAGATATTTTTGTAACAGCACCAACAGGTGCCGGTAAATCAATTTTATTCCAAATACCTGCAATTGTGGCGGCTGAAAAGAATGAATTATTAACTATAGTAATATCACCATTAATAGGACTAATGAAAGATCAAGTGAATAATATAAAAGTATTAACTAATTGTGCAGCAACTATAAATTCAGAATTTACACCAATAGAAAAGGAAAAAATTATAGAAGATATTAAAGAAAAGAAAATTTCTATCTTATATATATCTCCTGAAACTTTATTAAGTAATGCAGACATAGAAACATTTATAGGAGATAGACAAATTGGATTATTAGTGGTGGATGAAGCTCATACTGTTTCTACTTGGGGAAAAAATTTTAGACCGGATTATTGGTATTTAGGAGATTATTTAGATAAATTAAGACATAAAACAAAACATATTTTTCCAATTGCAACATTTACAGCCACAGCAACTATTAGCAATGGAACAGAAGATATGTATCATGATATAGTTGAGAGTTTGAATTTAACTTGTGATACCTTTTTTGGAGCGATAAAAAGAAATGATATAAGTTTTAATATATATAATCATTTAAAGGATCGTGCATATAAAGAAGAAAAGGATGAAATAGTAATTAAAAGAATTAGGGATTATTCTGAAAACTATAATGAAAAAACACTATTATATTTTCCAACAATAAAATCTTTAAATAATATAGCTAGTAATTTTTCAGACAATGAAGTTGCTATATATCATGGAAAAATGGATAAGATAGACAAAGACGAGGCACTTGAAGATATAAGAAAAGGAAATAAGAATATAATTTTAGCAACAAAAGCTTTTGGCATGGGAATTGATATTGAAGATATAAAAAATGTTTATCACTTTGCACCTACAGGAAACTTAGCAGATTATGTTCAAGAGATTGGAAGAGCGGCAAGAAAGCCTGGAATGAAAGGAATTGCATCTACAGATTTTTACAAAGAAGATTTCAGATATATTAATAAATTAGAAGGAATGTCTCAAATTACAGTTTACAATATTATTGGTGTTCTTATGAAAATCTTATATAAATATAAGACTGGAAATAGAAGAAATTTTTTGGTTTCTACAGATGAATTTGCACATGTGTTTCAAGCAACAAACGATGATGAAATAGAAAATAAATTAAAGGCAACAATTATAGCAATAAAGAGAGATTTTAAAAGTATGTCAAATTATGTGCCTTTAGTATTTAAACCAAGAAGTATGTTTACTAAAGGATTATTTTTTATTTCAGATTCAAAAATGCCTATTATTGAACAATATGGTTGGAAAAAGTATTTAGAATTAAAATATGATAGAAAACAATTAGAAAAAATGGACGTATCTGATGTAAAGACTAAATATACGGGAGATTTATATGTTTTTGATTTTAAACAATGTTGGTTAGAACATTATAATGGTAAATATGATGGATTAACATTTGGTAATTTTAAAAGAAAATTTTACTTAGGGGAATTACCACAAATAGACAGAACATGTTTTAGTGATAGAACTTTATTAAAATTATCTGCAAAATTAAATGATTTTGGAGATGTAGAAATAAAAGCAATACAATGGTTAAATGTTATAAAAAGTGTATTAGATGACATGAAAATGTCAAATAAACATTATAATTCAAATGAAATAGCAGAATTAATTATAAAAAAGGGAATTAATAATAGTAAAACAAAAGTAAATAACCTAATTGAACCACTACTTAGTTTGTTAATTTCTTACGATTTTAACTATACAGCTGGAAAATATAAGTTTTGTGATTATAATTCAAAAACTAATAGATATCATATTGTTTCAGCATATTATGATAGAACTATAAATCATATTAAAAATTCAATAGAAAATATGCTTAAGTCATGTAAGGACAATAATGAAACTATATTAGTAATAAATACTAATAAAGATGATAATAAAAAGATGAGATCTGATCCAATATTAATTGCTGCACAAATATTAGAATTACTAGACTTAACATCATATACATTTGAAAGAGGAAATAGTTTAGAATTTTTTGTTCGTGTAAACAGTGAAGAAACTATACAAAAAGTATTAGATAATCATTCATATAAAAGCAGAACATTAACGACAATTCAAAAATTACATTATGATTCAGTTCGTTATATGACATATTTCTTTACTCAATTAAAAAATGATGATGAAAGATGGCAATTTATTGAAGATTATTTTTTAGGACAAATTGAAAGTAAATATGATATAGAAGATGCAACTTTAAATATAAAAAAAATGGATAAACAAATTGAAGAAATAAAAAGTGAAAACAATAAGTATATAAAACAAACAATAGATGAAGTGAAATTATATGAATTATATAGTGAGGATCAAAATGAAACATTAAAATTATATATATATGAATCAGAAATAGAAGAATTAAGAAAAATGGGATACAATAAAATTTCGCCAGAAGCTCCAGTAGGTCAAAGCTTAAAAAGAGGAAAACAAGGAGAAGATTTTTCAATAAATGGATTTAATTATTTAATAATGAAAATAGACAATTACGAATTGAAAAATGAAATTAAAGTAGATTAAGAAATAATATGAGAATAAATATAGGAATACCAGGAAAATTATTTTCCTGGTATTCTTAATTGGATTAAACCATAGGCAATGCCTATGGTGCAGGAGAGCCAAAGGCGTGGGTTTGCAAAAATCCCTAGCTTTCGATATAATAATAAAGGTTACCAGCCATATTAAAATAAAGAAAGGTAGGGATTTTTATGTCAAAAAAATTTGACAATGATAGTTTATCACATACAAGGTGGAATTGCAAATATCATATAGTATTTGCCCTAAAGTATAGAAGATAAATAATATACGGAAAAATAAAAAATGATATAGGAAAAATATTAAGGACGTTATGTGAAAGAAAAGGAGTAGAAATAATAGAAGCAGAAGCATGTTCAGATCATATACATATGCTAGTAAGCATACCACCAAAAATAAGTGTATCAAGTTTTATGGGATATTTAAAAGGAAAAAGTAGTTTAATGATATTTGATAGACATGCAAATTTAAAATATAAATATGGAAATAGAAAATTTTGGGCAGAAGGATATTATGTGGATACAGTAGGAAAAAATAAGAAAGTAATAGAAGAATATATAAAGAAACAATTACAAGAAGATATAGCAACAGACCAAATAGTAATGAAAGAATTTGTAGACCCATTTACAGGAGAAAAAAATGAAATAACTAAAAAGAAAAAAGGACCATTTCAATGGTAGCGAGAAAAAGTGGCGCAGCTGGCAATAATTTCAGTTGAGCTTGAGCTCATTGGCTGGTAACATCCCCTTATAGGGGTAGAGCAAACCACCCGTTATCACGGGTGGTTTATGATTAAAAGTCTATCAAAGATTTTAGTATTTATTCTAGTCTAATTATTTAAGTTATTTTTTTAATATTTGTCAAATTGGCAAATTTACGTTGCATATGACTAGTATTTATGGTATAATCAATCAAGGTGGTATTTATGAAAGTAACCAAACAAAAAGGTACTAGAGATATATATTTAGACGATATAAAGATTTGGCAATTTGTAGAAAGAAATATAAGAGAAATAGCAAATGCATATAATTTAAATGAGATTAGAACACCAGTATTTGAGGCTACTGAATTATTTTCTCGTGGAGTTGGAGAAGAAACTGATGTTGTAAATAAAGAGATGTATACTTTTTTAGATAAAGGTGGAAGAAGTATAACATTAAGGCCAGAGCTTACAGCAGGGGTAGTAAGATCATATATTGAAAATGGATTTGATTCATATATTTCACCAATTAAATTTTGGTATATGGGTAATATGTATAGATATGAAAAGATGCAAAAAGGAAGGTTTAGAGAATTTACACAATTCGGAGTAGAAATATTTGGTAGTGATTCATATCTAGCAGATGTTGAAAGTATATTAATTTCGTATAATTTGTATAAAAAGCTTGGAATTTTAGATAAAATAACATTGTCTATTAATTCAATTGGATGTAGTGAATGTAGAGCTCAATATATAAAGAAACTAAAAGATTATATAAGACCTAACTTAGATAAAATGTGTGATACTTGTAAAATTAGATTTGATAAAAATCCTCTTAGAATGCTTGATTGCAAAGAAGAAAGATGTAAATCTATTTTAGATAATGCTCCAATGATAACAGATAATCTTTGTAAAGAGTGTAGTGATGATTTTGAAAACTTAAAAGAAGCTTTAAATAAGGCATCTATACCGTATGTAGTAGATAAAAGAATAGTTAGAGGATTAGATTATTATAACAAAACAGTATATGAATATGTTTCAAATGAATATGGTATAGCCACTGGTGGCGGAGGAAGATATGATACTTTAGTAGAAACATTAGGTGGAAATCATGTTCCAGCTGTTGGTTTTGGACTTGGTATGGATAGAATAGTAATGCTTCTTAAAGAAAGTGGATTTGTAAATAGTGCTACTAATGATGTTGATATATATTTTATTTTATTAAATAAAGAAGCACATTTAAATTATTTAAGTTTAATATTTGATTTAAGAAATAATGGAGTAAATGTAGATTTTGATATTTCAAATAAAAGTTTTAAAGCACAATTAAAATATGCAAATAGAATTAACGCAAGATTTGTATGTATAATTGGAGAAGATGAAATTAAAAATAATATAGGAATATTAAAAAATATGGATACAGGTGAACAAATAAATATAACATTAGACCTAAATAACATATTAAATAATATAAAGTAAGGAGAATATTTTATGAAAAATGATGAAAAAATTTTTGATTTAAGAAAAAGGGTCTCATTAAGAGAAGTTTTTACAACATATGATGATTTAGCAGATAGAGAATTTTTATTTTGTGGTTGGATAAGAAATATAAGAAATTCAAAAAATATAACTTTTATTGAGTTAAATGATGGAAGTTATTTAAAATCTGCTCAATTAGTTGTTATTAAAGAAAATATTGAAAATTATGATGAGATTGCATCACTAAATATTGGTTCAAGTGTTATATTATTTGGTAAAGTAGTAGTAACGCCAACCGCCAAACAACCTTTTGAAATTCTAGTAAATAAGATTATTGTTTCAGGAAAATCTACTCCTGATTATCCACTTCAAAATAAAAGACATTCAATGGAATTTTTAAGAGAAATTGCACATTTAAGAGCTAGAACTAATACTTTTTCTGCTGTATTTAGAGTAAGATCAGTAGTTGCTATGTCAATACATAGATTTTTCTATAATCATGGTTTTATATATTTAAATACACCAATAATTACTGCATCTGACTGTGAAGGTGCTGGTGAAATGTTTAGAGTTACTACAATGGAAGATACTACAAAGGATCCTTCAGAAGATTTTTTCGGTAAAAAAACTTCACTTACAGTATCTGGTCAACTTGCTGCTGAAGCTTTCTCAATGGCTTTTTCAAATGTGTATACTTTTGGGCCAACTTTTAGAGCTGAAAATTCACATACTACAAGACATGCAGCTGAATTTTGGATGGTGGAACCAGAAATGGCATTTTGTGATCTTGAAAGTGATATGATAATGGCAGAAGAAATGATAAAACAAATAATTGCAGATGTAATTAATGAATGTCCTGCTGAGCTTGAATTTTTTAATAAATATATCGATAATGGTTTAATTGAAAGATTAAAGCATGTATTAAATTCTGATTTTAAAAGAATTACATATACAGAGGCTGTAGAACTTTTAAAGGAACATAATGATAAATTTGAATATAAAGTAGATTGGGGTACAGATTTACAAACAGAACATGAAAGATATTTAACAGAAGTAATATTTAAAAAACCTGTTTTTGTAACTGACTATCCAAAGGAAATAAAGGCTTTCTATATGAAGTTAAATGACGACGGAAAAACTGTTAGAGCTGTCGATATGTTAGTACCTGGAATAGGTGAAATAATAGGTGGCTCACAAAGAGAAGACTCACTTGAAAAACTTGAAAAGAGAATGGAAGAATTAGGCCTTGATAAAAAAGATTATGAATGGTATTTAGATACAAGACGTTATGGTAGTTGTGTACATTCTGGATTTGGACTTGGTTTTGAAAGAATGCTTATGTATGTTACAGGTATTCAAAATATAAGAGATGTAATACCATTTCCAAGAACACCAGGTAATTGCTTATACTAAAAAGGAAGATGATAAAATGAATAAATATAGAACACATAAATGTAATGAGCTAAGAGAAGAAGATGTAGGAAAAGAAGTTAGACTTTCTGGATTTGTTAGAACAATAAGAGATTTAGGTTCTTTAATATTTATAGATTTAAAAGATCATTATGGAATAACACAACTTGTGTTTGATAATGAAAAAATACAAGAAGAAGTTAGAAAGTCTGTAAATGTTGAGTCAACTATACTTGCAGAAGGAGTTGTTACAAAAAGATCTAATATTAATGATAAGATACCTACTGGTAAAATTGAAATTGTTGTAAGTAAATTTGAAATATTAGGAAAAGCACCATCTGTTTTACCATTTCAAGTTGATGAAAGTAGGAAGGTAAGAGAAGACTTAAGGCTTGAATATAGATTTTTAGATTTAAGAAATGATGAAATACATGAAAAGATCGTATTTAGGTCAAAAGTTTTAAAAACTTTAAGAGATAAGATGGATGAATTAGGTTTTGTAGAAGTGCAAACACCAATTCTTGCTAATTCATCTCCAGAAGGAGCAAGAGATTTTCTTGTACCAAGTAGAATACATCCAGGTGAGTTTTATGCTCTTCCTCAAGCCCCACAACAATTTAAGCAACTTTTAATGATATCAGGTTTTGATAAGTATTATCAAATAGCTCCTTGCTTTAGAGATGAAGATCCAAGAGCAGATAGATCACCAGGAGAATTTTATCAATTAGATTTTGAGATGTCATTTGCTGAGGAAAAAGATGTACAAGATGTGTTAAAAGAAGTGGTTGGTTCTACATTTAAAAAATATACAAATAAAGAAGTAGTAGGTTTTGAAAGAATAACTTTTAAAGAGGCAATGGATAAATATGGAATTGATAAACCTGACCTTAGAAATCCATTAATTATACAAGATGTAACAGATATATTTAAGGATAGTGAATTTAAAGTATTTAAAAACAAAACAATAAAGGCAATTAAAATAAATGCTAAAGATACTACAAGAAGATTTTTTGACGATATGGTAAAATATGCAGTAGAAGAGTTAGAACTTGGTGGACTAGCTTGGATTAAATATACTGAAAATAATCAAATAAGTGGAACAATTTCAAAATTTATAACTGAAGACATTTTAAAATCATTAAAAGATAAAATGGGACTAAAAGAAAATGAAGCTATCTTCTTTATAGCAGATGAATACATGAATGCTTGTAAAATAGCTGGTCAAGTTCGTATTGAACTTGGAAATAGACTAAATATTATACCAAATGATAAATATTATTTCTGTTTTATAGTAGATTTTCCTATGTATGAATTAGATGATGATGGAAAAATTGACTTTTCACATAATCCATTTTCAATGCCTATAGGTGGATTAGATAGCTTACTAAATAAAGATCCTTTAGATGTAGTTGCTCATCAATTTGATCTTGTTTGTAATGGATATGAATTAGCCTCTGGAGCAGTTAGAAATCATGATATTGATATAATGATAAAAGCTTTTGAAATAGCAGGTTATACTAAGGAAGAAGTTGAAAATAGATTTGGTAGTCTATATAATGCTTTTAAATATGGACCTCCACCACATGCTGGTGCAGCTCCTGGTATTGATAGGATGATTATGTTATTGCTTGATGAATCAAATATTCGTGAAGTTATTGCATTTCCTAAAAATTCAAAAGCTAGAGACTTGTTAATGGGAGCACCTTCTGTTGTTTCTAAACAACAACTTGAGGATGTACATATAGCTTTAATAGAAAAATAAGTATATAAATTGGTAAAGGATAACTTTACCAATTTATATATTTTTCTCTATTGAAAAATATAACTATATATAGTAAAATAATAATTATAAGAGGAGAGAAAGTATATGAAAATAGCAGTTTTAGGTTTAGGAGCCTATGGAATTGCACTTGCAAGTGTATTTTATGAAAATGATAATAAAGTTTCAATGTGGTCTAAATTTAAAGATGAAGTAGATATAGTTAAATTAAAAAGAGAAAATATAAATGTTTTCCCTGGTGTAAAGATACCTAAGGGAATAGAAATTACTGATAATATGAAAGAATGTGTAGAAGGTGCAAAGATAATAGTACTTGCATTACCTATGGCTGGAGTAAGAGTGGTATGTAAGGAATTAGTAAATTATTTAACAGACGACCAAGTCTTATGCTTAGTCACAAAAGGAATAGAGCAAAATACTAATAAATTTGTATCAGAAGTAGTATATGAGGAAACTGGATGTGAAAATATATGCATGTTATCAGGTCCTTCTTTTGCAATTGACCTAGTTAAAAATAATGAAACTGGTCTTATAGTTGCATCTGAATCAAATATTGCTCAAATAACTTTAAAAGTATGTTTAGAAAATGAGAGAATAAATGTAAGTATATCAAAAGATATTAAAGGAGTACAGGTAGCTGCAGCAAGTAAAAATGTTTTTGCTATAATTATGGGATTTTTAGAAGGGAAGAAATTAAGTGATTCTACAAAAGCAGCTGTCCTAGCTTGTCTTGCAAATGATTTGAGAATAATGATTGAAATATTAGGAGGAAAAGCACATACTATTTTTTCATATGCAGGACTAGGTGATTTGTTACTTACATGTATGAGTTCAAAGAGTAGAAATTTTACTTTTGGTAAGTATCTAGGAAGTGGTTATACAGTAGAAGAAGCACTAAAGCAAATGAATACTCAAACAGTTGAAGGATTATTTGCACTTGATTCAATAAATAAGTTATTAAAAGAAAAAGAGGTAACAATTAATTCTATAGATACGTTATATAAAATAATATATGAAAATTTAAAGGTAGATAAAGTATTAAGATATATAAAAAGATAGTGGAGATGTAGTAGATGAATGAAGAAAAATTAGCTATTTTAGATAATATAAAAAAAGAAGCAATTGAAAATCATGTACCTATATTACAAGATGTGTCTCTTGAATTAATAGAAGTTATATTGTCTATAAAAAGACCAAATAAAATACTTGAAATTGGTACGGCAGTTGGTTATTCTGCTATAAAATTTTCTAAATATTTAGAAGGCAAAGATTCAAAGATAAAAACTATAGAGATAAGTAAAGATATGTATAACATTGCTAAGGAAAATGTTAAGAATATGGAACTTACTGAAAAAATAGAAATTATTAATGAAGATGCAACTAAATATCTAGAAACAATTGATGAGAAGAAAGAACAGTTTGATGTTATATTTATAGATGCAGCTAAAGGTCAATATTTAGTTTTTCTTGAAAATGCGATTAGGCTTGCCAAAAATGGTGCTGTAATAATTGCAGATAATGTATATTTTCATGGTAGAGTTTTATCAGGATATAATGAACATAGACATAGAACTGCAACAAATAGACTTAGAGAATATATACGAATAATTAGTGAAGATAAAAGACTTAAGTCAACAGTTTTAAATGTAGGAGATGGAGTTGCTATTTCTGTAGTAAATAAAGAGATTAAATAAATCTAAAATTTACCATTATGATATTGTATTTATGTATTGTAAAATTATAAAAATCATGTTATAATCATATTATAGTAATACAAGGAGGGTAAAATTATGTATTGTAAAAATTGTGGAAAGGTATTAGAAGACGAAACAAAGGATCTATGTCCAGATTGTGAAGCTGTTAAAAATACCGAAGTTGCAGAAGAAAAAGTAGAAGTGGTTAAGGAAGTAACAAGTAATACTAATGATTCTTCAAGCCAAAATACAAACAATAATACACAAAATACAACTACTAGTGTATTAAAAAAATCTAAAGTTGCTGCAGGTATTCTAGGTATTCTTTTAGGTAGTTTAGGTGTTCATAATTTTTATTTAGGATATACAGGAAAAGGTGTAGCACAATTACTTATAACTTTACTTACATGTGGATTTGGTGCTTGCGTTACATCTATTTGGGGATTAGTTGAAGGAATATTAATATTAACTGGAAGTATAAATGTTGATGGTAATGGAAATCCATTAGGCGACTAACATGAAAAGATTAAAAAATATTATAATATTATTCTTTATATTATTATTTTTTATATTATTATTTGTTATAAAAATACCTATGCCTTGTTTATTTAAAACTTGGCTAGGTATTTTGTGTCCTGCTTGTGGATTTACAAGAGCAACTATTTGTTTATTTAATGGTAATATAATAGAGTCTTTTAAGTATAATATACTTGCTATACCAATAATTCTTTTTGTTATATTTACTGTTATATTAGTTACTATAGATATTATAACTAATAAAGAAAATTATATTAAATTGATGAATAAATTATTAACAAAATATTGGACTTATATATTAATTGTATTAGTTTTAATTATGGTTATAAAGAATATAATAAATAACCCCTAATCTATATATTGATTAGAGGTTATTTATTATTTATGAAAAGAAAGTAAAGATATTTAGTGCCTTTTGAATAATAGTTTCATTCTTTTTATATAATGCAGGTAAGTTTGATAAATTACTGAAGCTAAATACATTGTAGCTTTCACTTAATGAAGTAGGAGATAGACTATAGCTATCATTATCTTTTTGTACATTTAAAATACTGAATGTATCATCATGCATTATTATAATGAAAGAATTATTTGATATATTAGCAAGGAACATATTTTCAATTCTTACATTAGAATATTCAGGAAATTGATTGTGAACTAATGTAAATAGTTCTTCATAATTTTTAGTATCCTTAGTTACATCTGGATTGTTTAATAAATAGCTCATATTTTCAATATTAATAAATTTAGTATTATTTTTTAACCTTTTCATAGGTGTATTTAATGAATCCACTTTTGCAAGTTGTAAAAATGAACCATCAACACTAAGAACTATTATTGCTTCATCATCAGACATATCTAAATCAGTTAGTTTATTAAATTTAATATTTTTGTATATTCTAATATATTTGTCAGTTGAAAGTATTTCAGTTATTATGCTGTATTTTATTTTTTCTGTTAAATTTGAAGCAGTAAACTCAAAACTATTCATTAATTTTGAAGTTATTGCATTGAATATATTTTCATCCAGTAATTCGTTTTCAACAATTAAAAGATTTTTTAATTCTTTTAATTTTATTACATACATAATATTCGAATATTTATATTCAGATGAAATTAGATACTCAACTAATATACTTTGTATTAAAGAAACAATTTCTATAATTTCTTCTTCTAATTTATTTATTTGCTCAGATAAACAAGCATCTATATTATTATCTAATTCAGAACCTATAACATCTTCATCATCATTATATATAAGAGGTAAAAGAGCATTTCTAATTGCAAGTTTAATACTTTCTTTTTCTTTTTGCAATTTAGATGTGTCGGAGTTTAATATTGTCTTTTTAAACTCTATATAGTTTAAATCTAATTTTTTATTTAAAAATACAAGCTTATTGTAGTTAGAATATTTTCTACTAACTTCATCTAAGTATTTTAATATATCATTTTGAGTTTCTATAGACATTTTACTAAAAAATCTATCAATATATTTTCTTGGTGAAGAGAATAAGTTAGAATATAAATTTTCTTCATGTAAATCAAATATATAACAAATTTGTTTTAATAGTTTTCCTTCTAAGAAGTATATATCATTGTCACTTGCTATCTTGTTGCCAAGGAAATCATTTTCATAATTTCTATATGTAGGAATTATACTAAGTGCAACTGGTTCAGTATAAAGAAGTCTACAAACTAAATTTGAAATTACCGCTCTATTAAGGCCGAAATTTTTATGTTCTATTTTATAATTTACTTTTGATAAAGAAACAGTAGAATAGCCAACACTATAATGATTATTGACTACTTCACTTGTAGTTAATGCATATAATACTCTTAAATATACTGATTCTATATTATTTAGATCTTTAATATATAATTCTTTTCGTATAGCGTCATAGTAACCAGTTTTGTAATCAATGCTTAAGTCATTACCAATTAAAATTGTATCAATATTCTCATATAGTTTTCTTTCTAATTTCTTCTGTCCTCTACGCGTAATATATCCAAAATTAATAAGTTTTTTAAATAAACCATCAACTATATTATAAAATTGTTCATTAACATTACATTTTTCCTTTAATTTATCTATATAGTTAATCATTTCAACCTCCAATTATATATACACATTATATTTTATAATAAATAAGAAAAATATACAAGACATAATAACAAAAAAAGAAGAATTATTTTAAATAATTCTTCTAAAATATCATTTAATTATTTTTTTAAATATCCAACTTTAGTTGTTTGTTTTGGTCTAGATATAGCAAGTGAATCAGAAGGTACATTTTCATTTATTACAGAACCTGCAGCAACTATTGCATTTTCTTCAATAGTAACAGGGGCAAGTAATGTAGAGTTACATCCAATGAAAGCACCATCTTTAATTGTAGTTCTATTTTTCTCCCATTTGATATTCATATTTGCAGTAATTACTCCACAAGCAACTTCTACATTTTTACCTATATCAGAATCTCCAACATAAGTTAAATGAGGTACTTTAGTTCCTTCACCAATATTTGAATTTTTAGTTTCTACAAAAGCGCCTACTTTGCAATTAGCATCAACTTTTGTATTAGGACGTAAATGTGCAAATGGACCAATTTTACAATTATCAGATATAGAACTTAAATCTACTTTACTAGTTTCAACTATACAGTTATTACCAATAGTTGAAGAAATAATATGACAATTTGGACCTATTACACAATTTTCACCTATAGTAGTTTTACCTTGAATATTTGTACCAGGATATATTATTGTATCTTTACCTATTTTTGCATTAAGTGAAATATATGTACTAGAAGGATCTATTAAAGTAACACCATTATCCATAGCTTTTTCACGTGTATTAGTAAGTAGAGTACGAGTAACAATTGATAAATCAGATCTAGAATTAATACCTTGTGTTTCATCTGGATCTTGTATCATATATACTCCAACTCTGCCACCAACATTTATTATATGATAAGGAATATCAGTTATATAATATTCTTTTTGTGCATTGTTATTATCTAATTTTTTAAAAGATTCTTTTAAATGTTTTCCTTTAAAGCAATATAACCCAATATTTACTTCTTCAATAGCTAATTCTTCTTCATTACAATCTTTTTGCTCAACAATTTTAGCAAGATTTCCATAAGAATCACGAATAATTCTTCCATAAGCAGGAGTTTTATCAAATACAGCTGATACTAAAGCTCCATCATAATTACCTAATTCTAAGAAAGAAATAAAAGATTTTATTGTATAAGGTGAGATAAGTGGCATATCACCATTTACAATTAATATTAAGTCATCATCATTTATATATTGTTCAGCTTGCATAACTGCATGACCTGTTCCAAGTTGTTCTTTTTGTAGACAACAAGTAACATTTCTATCTTTTAAATGATCAATAACTAGTTCAGACTTATGGCCAACAATTACATATTGATCTTTTATACCAGCTTCCATACAAGCATCGCATACATAATCAATAATACATTTGTCATATACTTTGTGTAATACTTTTGGCAATTCTGATTTCATTCTTGTTCCTTTACCACCAGCAAGAATAATTGCTTTCATTTTAGACATAAAAAACATCTCCTTATTTTAAAGTTAATAATCAACATATTTATTTACAATTTAATATATATTATGAAAATATTATTGTTTGTTGACAGTTATTATTTTAACACACAAAAGTGATAAAGTAAAGAAAATAAATAAATAATGAGATTGATATTTAATTGCAAAAGTAAATTCCAGATTTATTTTAAAACTGGAATTTAGTCTTGCAACAAAATTCCGGCAATATGGAATTTTGTTTTGCACAAAAAAAATTTAATGCAAAAGTAAATTCCAGCTATTAAATGTGGAATTTACTCTTGCACATATTTTTTGTTATATAATTGTTTTGTTACTTTATCTAATATTAGAAAAGGAGAATAACTATGATAGATGAAGAAATACAAATAATTATCAATGATATGTTTTATCATACAAAGGAAATTTTAAAGTTTTTAAAAAGCTTAAAAGTAGGAAAATATAATACTTACTTAGAGGATTTAATTGATTATGCATTATGCACAGCTGAAGGTATTCAAGTAATTGAATATTACATATATGAACTTGAAATAAAATTGTATGATCTTCTGAATGATGGTGAATATTTTGAGTAATAAACATAACAAACACTATCAAAAACATTTGACTTTGCTTAATAGAGAAGATATTGAAAAACTATTAAAAGCAGGTTTTAAATTTTATCAAATTGCTGAAAATATTCAGAAAGATCCTACTACAATTTCTAAGGAAGTAAAAAAATATAGAACTGAACATTTTCCTTCTAATTTCAATAACAAAAATAATTATTGTAAGAATAAAAGGTTTTGTACTATTAAAAACTTATGTAATTCTAATTGCCATAGCGAATGTAGTCGTTGTGGAAAATGCAATACCATTTGTTCCAAATTCGAGTTAGATTTATGTGAAAAATTATTAAAGCCACCTTATGTTTGTAATGCTTGTAATTGTTATTCACAATGTAGAAAAATCAAATATGTATACCTTGCTAGTAATGCACAAAAAAGCTATGAGAACTCACTTATTTCTTCTAGAACTGGAATTAATATTTCAGAAGAAAAATTACAAAAAATTGATCAAATAATTTCACCATTAATACAACAAGGGCAATCTATAAAATTAATTTATTCTAATCATAAAGAAGAAATTGGTTGCTCTATAAGATGTTTATACAACTATATAGATATGGGACTTTTTTCTGTAAGGAATATTGATTTGCCTAGAAGAGTAAAATATAAGGTTAGGAACAAAAATAAATCTAAAGTAAAAAAAGATTATAGTTATAGAATTGGCAGAACTTATGAAGACTTTCAAAAGTTCTTAGTAGATAACCCAAATATTAATGTTGTTGAAATGGATACTGTTGAAGGAACTAAAGGTGGAAAAGTTTTGCTAACAATGATATTTAGAAATTTTAATTTTATGATAGCGAGGTTACTTCCAAATAAAACTAGTGAAGCTGTGAAAAAAGAACTTGACAATATTGAGAGAATTATTGGTACAGAATTATTTAAACGTGTATTTAAATGTATTTTGACTGATAATGGCAGAGAATTTCAAAGGCCAGATGAACTTGAAACTAGTTTAGATGGTAGCAAAAGATGTTGGATTTTTTATTGTGACGCTAACCGTTCTGACCAAAAAGCTAAAGTAGAAAAAAATCATGAATATATTAGATATATTATCCCAAAAGGTACTTCTATGGATAATTACAATCAATCTAATATTGATTTAATGATGAGCCATATCAATAGTACAGCACGTGAAGTTTTAAACTTTGCTGTACCATTTGATATGGCTAGTATATATTTAGGTATGGATACAATGAAAAAATTAAACTTTTTTAAAATCCATCCTGACAATATTATACTAAAACCATATTTAATTAACAAGAAAAAATAATAAAAAATGTATTAGATAAAGTAACTAAAAAGTGGAATTTAGTCTTGCACACAACTAAAAATCCACTTTATTTTTTAATTTTAGGTATTTTTATTTTATTTCATAATTTTCTATTTTCCTTTCAATCTGGCATTTAGTCTTGCATCTCAAGCAGGAATTTACTTTTGCAATTAACCACATTTATTTTTTCTTTGCTTTTTATTTTTATATAATTTCCCGCCTAGCTTGTAAACTCCAAGTAAATATGTTATACTTTATATATTGTATTACATATACAATATAATATATGGAGATGATAAATTTGATTTTATGTTCAGTATGTAAAAAAAATATGGCAGTCATATTTTTAAATAAATTTGATAAAGAAGGAAAGCCTACTGGTGAAACAACAGGTCTTTGTGTTGAGTGTGCTAAGAAACAAGGCATCGACCCTCTTTCTAATATAATGAAAGAAATGGAAAACATATCACCTGAAGATATGGAAAATATGTCTAAACAATTAGATGGTATGCTTGGTGGACTTGGTCTTAATAATATGGATGATTCAGATGAAGATATTGATGATAATCCAAAACCAAAAATTGGATTTGGTTTTTCAAATTTATTTGGTAATAAAAAAGATACAGACGATGACCAAAAAGAAGATAAAAAAGAAAGGAAAAAAAGAAGAAAAACAAAATATCTAGATACATTTGGTGAAAACCTAACACAAAAAGCAAGAGATGGAAAACTCGATAGGGTTATTGGTAGACAAAGAGAACTTGCAAGAATGATACAAATTCTAAACAGAAGAAGTAAAAATAACCCTGCTTTAATTGGAGAACCTGGTGTTGGTAAAACTGCTATTGTAAATGCACTTGCTCAAGAAATAGTAGATGGAAATGTACCAGGTAAATTAATTAACAAAGAATTATATATGATTGATATGACTTCCCTTGTTGCTGGTACTCAATTTAGAGGTCAATTTGAAGCAAGAATAAAAGGTTTAATTGATGAATGTAAATCTTTAGGAAATATTATACTTGCAATAGATGAAGTTCATAATATAGTTGGTGGACTTGAGCATGACAATTCAATGAACGCTGCAAATATGTTAAAACCTGCTCTTGCAAATGGCTCTGTTCAATTAATTGGTGCTACTACACTAAAAGAATACAGACAATATATTGAAAAAGATAGTGCTTTAGAAAGGAGATTTCAACCAGTAATAGTTGATGAGCCAAGTGCTAAAGATTGCTTTGAAATCTTAAAAGGAATTAAATCATATTATGAAGATTATCACAAGGTAAAAATACCTGATGAAATACTAAAACAGGCTGTTAGTCTATCTGAAAAATATATACATGATAGATTTTTACCAGATAAAGCAATAGACTTAATAGATGAGGCTTGTGCAAGAGTTAATCTTGAAGATGTATTACTTGCAAAAATTGAAAAATTACAAATAGAACTTGATAAAATTAATGCAGAGGAAAAAGAATTAGAAAATGAATTAGAAAACAAAGATGATAATTTGCATGATAATAACAATATCGATACTTACGAAAAAGCTGCAAAAATTAAAGAAGAACAATGTAAAATACAAAGTAAACTTGATGATCTAATGAAAAAACAAAAACCAAAAGAAGTTTCTTTTGATAATCTTGCTCAAGTAGTAGAATTATGGACTAAAATTCCTGTTACGCGTGTAAAACAAACAGAAACTGAAAAACTATTAAATTTAAAAGATAACTTAAGCAATAAGATATTAGGACAAGATGAAGCTATTGAAGCAATATCAAATTCTATACTAAGAAAAAGAGCAAATATACGAAATATAGAAAGACCTCCTTCATTTATATTTGTTGGACCTACTGGTGTTGGTAAAACTGCTTTAGTAAAAGAACTAGCTTATGAATTATTTGATAGCAAGGAATCAATTATTAAACTTGATATGTCTGAATATATGGAATCTCATTCTGTTTCTAAACTTATAGGCTCACCTCCTGGATATGTGGGATATGATGAAGCTGGTCAACTAACTGAAAGAGTTAGAAGAAATCCATATAGTATAGTACTATTTGATGAAATTGAAAAAGCACATCCTAGTATATTTAATATATTACTACAAATACTTGATGATGGTAAATTAACCGATTCACAAGGAAGAAGTGTTTCATTTAAACATACAATAATTGTGCTTACTTCAAATCTTGGAACTAACTTTAAAAGTGATGGATATGGTTTTGCAAATAAACAAATTGATAGTGAATTACTTGAATCAAAAACAAAAGAAGCTTTAAAAGAATTCTTTAGTCCCGAATTTTTAAATAGAATTGATGATGTAATAACATTTAATAAATTATCTCATGATACTTTAACAAAAATTGCTGAACTATTAATTATAGAATTACAAAATGAAACTAAGGAAAAAAATATTCTATTTACATATAGTAAAGATGTTGTTAAGTATATAGTTGAAAAAGGATACAATGAAAAATTTGGAGCAAGGCCTTTAAGAAGAGCAATACAAAAATATATTGAAGATATTATTGCTGTTGAATATATAAAAGGTGACTTAAAAGAAAATACAGAGTATAAATTAGTTGTAAAAGATAATAAGATTTGCATAAAAAAATAAATGATAAAGGAGCATAAATTTGAACTGTTCCCCCAAAAAGTGGACACTAATAAAAAAGAGGTGTATACTTTAAGAGGTAGAGTTCAAAATGATGCTCCTAATTTAAGAGTATGTAGAAAAATTTGTGTAAACTGTAAGTAGTAAAAAAATCCTTTCTATGA